>Ga0228536_1000867_pt1 | contig 41623 bp, 37 predicted proteins | sample SJ1Smetagenome_FD_168611 | JGI IMG/M metagenome (GOLD analysis project Ga0228536, IMG submission 168611) | Enriched culture of PCE-dechlorinating microbial communities from Ithaca, New York, USA - SJ1.S | ecosystem: Engineered > Modeled > Simulated communities (microbial... > Unclassified...
CCAACGGCCAGATGGGCGATGAGCGCCTGCAGTACAAGCTGGACTTTTATGAAGAACTGATAGCGGCCTGCAACCAGCGGGTGCAGGATGGCCGGAAAGTGATTATCTGCGGCGATTTCAACACCGCCCACCGGGACATAGACCTTAAAAACCCCCGGGAAAACGAAAACCGCTCCGGTTTTTTGCCGGTGGAGCGGGAAATGCTGGATAAATTCCTGGCCTCCGGCTATGTGGACGTATTCCGCCACCTGTACCCGGAGAAGGTTCAGTACTCCTGGTGGAGCTACCGCACCCGGGCCCGGGCGCGAAATATAGGATGGAGAATCGACTACTTCTACGTCAGCCGGAATATGCTGGACGACATTGAAGACTGCACTATCCTCAATGAAGTCGAAGGCTCCGACCACTGCCCGGTCGCCTTGTTTATTAAAGACTGATTGAATTTAAGTTCCTCCGACCGGCTCTGAACAGAGCCGGTCAGAAGCTTGTGTTGGATCGGGTCAATAGAGTTATCAGGCAGGTTCCACCGAAATATGCTGATTTTGCGCGGCTTTTGCCAGAGCTTTATCAATTGTCCATAGGGGTGCCTTGTTATCTAACGCTACACACAAATATGCCGAATCATAAACAGCAATATTCTGGGCAAAGGCGATAGAAATCGCATCGGTCGGCCCGGTAACGACGACATCAAATTGAAAGTCCAACAGTGTCTCAAGGGCTTCCATGGCTTCAGATTGAAGGATTCTCTCCCTGCGAGCCGCCACCCAAAGAACATTGGCCACTTCATACCAGAATATGGGCGGAACAAGCAATTTGACATGGCTGTTCTTCGCTGCATAGTCACGTAACAGCAGTGTTTTACTGCTTTCTTCACCAGGCAAAAGCCAAGATAAAGCTACGGAGGCATCGACAACCACCATATCACTCATTTTTCCTACCCTCGTTGCGCATATTCCTTATATCGTCGGAGGTAAAAGAGTTTTTCGCCGACTTGCGGATAAGATCCATTTTTGAGGCCGCTATTTGCCTTCGTGGAGAATGCAAGGCATTAAGCGCTGCATCTACCATAAACTCCGAGAGAGATTTGCCTCTTAGACTGGCTTCTGCTTTAAGTGCCCGGTGTAGTTCCTGATCTACATACACACTGATTTTCGCCGGCATTAAAATCACCTCCTGTATATCCTTAATTATAGATTTATGACTCTTTAGCGTCAAATATCTATAGCGTGCAATACTGCTTTCTCATTCCCAGGCTGCCCGCGCTGCAATCTTTTCCCCGTTCGCCCTTTAGTCCTTTCAAACATTCTTAAAGCTGCAGGTTGTAGAAAAGAGTCGGAGCCGCTTGGCCAAATCCCATCCGAAAGAAGACATTCAGACCCTACAAATTGCCTGCTGTACAATCTGGAACTCTTGAAAGAACTGTATCCCAATCTGTTCGCAGGTTGGGATACATTGTATGAATTATTGTGGATGGCCTGCATCTATTACGATTTGGGCAAGTTGTATCCCCGGTTTCAGTATTGTCTTAAGAACGGAAAGAAGCCAGCACAGGCAGGTGAAGATGGATGTGTACAACAAATTAGCTGCAGCCGAGACACAGATAGCGGAAGGAAAGGTGCTGGACGGAGCCCCCTCTTTAAAAAGCATAAAAGAAAAATAAAGTTTAGGCATCATTTTGATCACACATTCCAGCATACCTTATTTCCCACAAAAAACAGGTTTCCTTTTCTCAAGAAAGGCACTGATCCCTTCTTTGAAATCTTGTGATGATAATGCTAATACTTGATACAGGCTCTCGTGTTCTGCTTGCTGGTAAAAATTAGCCTCAGAGGCTTGTCTGAGCAATTGTTTTACCATACCTAAAGTGTATGCAGGTCCGTGTGCCAAATCTTTGGCTAAATTCAAAACTTCTGAATGAAGTTGATCTGATGGAACCAGTTTATTTACGATTCCCAATTCCACCGCTTCTTTAGCACCTAAGATTTTACCTAAAAAAAATATTTCGGCAGCTTTATGGTAACCGACTTTGCTGGTTAAAAAATATGAACATCCACAATCCGGGGTAAGTGCAATATTGATAAAACTGAACGCAAACCGTGCAGCGTCCGATGCTACGATCAAGTCGCAGGCCATCATCAAAGCCAGGGCAGCTCCACCGACGACCCCATTGACCTCCGCAATTACAGGTTTCTTTGAATCATATACCGCCTTCACTACCGCTAACGATGAATCGCAGGCCCATTTAGCGGTAGCCGGGCTGTCTATGGAATCCAGCACCCTGACATCTCCACCGGAAGAGAAAGCCGTTCCCTGCCCGGTTAGTATGATGACTTTAACCTTATTTTCATTCTCAACCTGTTTAAGACCTTCTAAAAGGCCCGTACATAGTTCCCCGTTGAATGCATTCAATGATTCCGGCCTATTCATGGTCAACAATCCAATGCCATGATCCGTGATTTCCAATTCTACTGCTTTTTTCATGATGTCCCTACCAACTTTCCACTGTCATTTTCAATATGCGATTTCAGCCATTGGTACATGGATATTGACAAAGGCGGTGCCGCCATTCGGGCCGGAAATATAAGCCGCCATCCATCGCACCATTGAAAAAGCTGAACCAAACCGGAATCATTGGAATCATGTGAGTAGACAGGCTGCTGTGTCGACTACCGGCAAGGATGCCGGAATAAAATAGTTATCTGCCTACTCCGCTGGCTATGTCGGTAATTGCAATATTACAGCCCTTTCTGGCAACGATAGCGCAATCTTATACTCGTCCTCGAATGACAGCACCTTACCTTTGCAGCCCTTCTTTTCTCTATATGAGCCCCCTTATATCTTTTCACTCATATAGTCCGCTCCTAAGCTTGTGACGAATTCCATCAATTATTCAGTGTTCTGCTTTTATGCGTCTTTAAATCGAACTACATCTTCTATAGCCCGGCGGCTGGCCCGAATTCGATTCTCCACATGATCGGGGTCGCCAAAGCCGATGGCGATGCCTATAACGATTTCCAAATCTTCAGGGATGCTTAACTCAGCGCGAATCAAATTCGGATATGATGCACATTGCACCGCCACGGCAGTGTTAAGATCCATTTGTTCGGCCGATATCATGATGCCCTCGGCAACCAGGCCCAGGTCGAATAAAGACCATTGCGTCAGAGAGCGGTCCCGGCATAAAAAGATGACCGCAGGAGCACCCCAGAATCCAAAACCCTGCGCTACATACTTGCCAATGGCTTTCATATCTTTGGGGTCAATTCCAGCATTGGCTATCCTTTCCCTTGATACTTCCGTATAACGGGCTTTTAGAGGCGCAGGCCACTTTTCAACCATACCCAATTCCGGAGCCTGTGGAACCCCTTTGACAAAGCTGTCCACGCAGGATTTACGCAGCCTGTCAAGGGCCGCGCCGCTGGCAACAAATATCTCCCACGGCTGGGTATTGCCCCAAGATGGAGACTGGTTGGCCGCCTGTAAAATTTTCAATAAAACTTCCTTGTCCACTTGAATAGGTTTAAAGGCCCGGCAGGTGTAGCGTGCATTTAATGCTTCGATGACGTTCATAATCAATTCTCCTTTCAATATTTTTAAAATATTGGCTTCAAATTTCTATATAGCAAAGATCGTGCCAGTGGATATAATCGGCATTGATTATGTCCTCTTAAGCAAGCATTCCCCGGTTTAGCAAGCAAAGCTAATTAAAAGAGAGTACTATTCCACCGTTCCAAAAGTTTTCTTACATTGGAGACTGCGGTCATTAATGAACCAAAAGTTTCATTTTTAATTCTTTAGTACTCAAGAAAATGCCTGGCAAATAAAAACCGGGTGAAATGCATCCCCCGGCTGGAATATCGATTTTCGTTTCCACCACAATAATCAAGGCTTTTATCCATGTCTAAATCGAATCCCGACACGATTTAATTTAGCCGGGTATTATTGTGTTTGCTGTTACCGATAGTATACTCCTCCGCACACATCAAGAGTTGCGCCTGAGAAATATGCTCCTCCGTCACTACAGAGAAACTTGACGGTCTCTCCTATTTCTTCAGGAGTACCGTGCCTTTTAAGACCGATTCCCTGAGCGTATTTGGCTACCAGTTCAGGATCTCCCGTGGCAAGAAATTCAGTCATTACTGAGCCGGGTGTAATACAGTTGACATTGATACCGAGTGGGCCATAATCCCTGGCGAAAGTCTTGGTCATGCCGATAATGCCTGCTTTGGTTGATACGTAATCTGCACCGCTTATAATGCCTCCATAATGAGCCGAAATCGAAGAAACCTGTACAATTTTGCCAAAGTTCCGTTTGGCCATTTCAATCGCTGCGCGTTGTGTGCAAAAAAATGTACCGGTTAGATTTGTTTTTATTGTACGGTCCCAGTCTTCCGGGGTTATGTCCTTGCAAAGGGGTTTCCCACAAGCGATGCCGACGTTATTTACCAGGAAATCGACCTTGCCGAACTGTTCTATGACTTTATCAAATAGATTCTTAATAGAAGCCAATTTTGAAGTGTCAGTTTGAATAAATGTTGCTTTTCCACCTTGCTTAACAATATTTTGTACAGTATCGTTCCCTCTAGGTGTGTTCACCTCAGCTACAATTACATGGGCACCGTATTTGGCCAATACGCGAGCTATACCCGCTCCGATACCCTGTCCACTCCCGGTAACAATTGCAATCCTATCATCGAATTCCATAAAATTCCCCCTTGATTTTAATTCAATATTCTTTACTTTATTAAACCCAACACCTCCCTTGAAGAATCCCAATTTATGGGGTTTTTGACGTTTCTTTAATCCCATAACCCCCTATTGCGATTTCAAGGTGTCGGTTTAGGCAATATCGATTTAGTTATGCGGCCAACAGCCAGCAAATTATCATTTTGGTCGCTAATTTTGCATTCTACAAAAGCCAGTCTTTTTCCCATCTTGAGGACATTTCCCCGGGCTATTAACTCACCCGAAGAAGCCGGTCCCAGAACGGACATGCTTATATCATTAGTCACAAAAAAAGTATTCTCATCTATTAAGGTGGTAAAGGCATAACTTGCACCAATTTCACACAATGCAGAAAAAACCCCTCCATGTACGAAGCCAGATGCATTTAGGTGATTTTCCGTAATTCTTATTCGAACTTCACCATATCCCTTTCCGCATTCACCCGGGATAAAGCCTAAAAACGAATGTAACGGCGCGTCATGGAGACTTTGAATTTTTTTCGCATGTTCTTCTCCCATTTTTTTCTCTCCTTTCCATCTTTCTCTCTCGTTTCGTTTCCTGCTTTATCAAATAGCAAATAATATGCCAACTATGAATTGCAACCATGATAATTACCTTAATGAATGATCGAAAATATTTAGACCCCTTGCTATTAAGGCCCAGTTCTCGGTTTGCTTCAAGCAAATTGTCCCACCCGGTTTTTTATTCGTGGAGGGGTAAAAAAGAATTCATATTTCCATATAGAAATAAATTGGATTCATATTTATATTATTGGGTTCAAGAATGATTCATTAGAAAAATGTTATAATAATATTTAGAACTGTTGATAAAACGAATGGCAGAGGTTAAAACTTTGGAAATTATAGATAATTTAACCGAAAATGAAATTTTATATAAATTTATCGACAATCCCTGGGAAGGCGTGTTTTTTATTGATGAAAATAAAATTATTAGGTATATCAATCATTCAGTCGTCAGATATAACAGAATCCCCAGAGAAGATATTATTGGACACAGCATATACCATAAATTTAAAAATCTAATTCTTGACGTAGAGAATATAGAACGGGTTTTGGAAAAGAAGCGTTATGAACCATTAACCTATATCAAAATCGGAGAAATAAGTTTTATCGGTTCAAAAACCCCAGTATACCGCGATAACGTGTTTGTCGGCGTATTTTGCCGGTATATAAGCATCGATGCAAAAGACGTAGGAAGAATACTTGACCAAACCTGGATAGACATACTGGCCGGAGTTCAAGTTAAAGATATCATGTCAACCGTTTATCAAACCCTCCTGGAACTTAATTCATATAAAGATGAGTTTAAAAAGCAGCATACAGCTCAGGTAAGTGTGCAAAACATCATCGGAGACACTCCTATCATGGTTGCTCTGAAAAAGAAAATCCTCATGATCAGTGACTCACCCTCGACGGTTTTAATTACCGGTGAGAGTGGAACCGGTAAAGAATTGTTCGCCCAAGCGATTCATTATCACGGAGAGCGTTCACCGCACCCCTTCGTAAAAGTCAATTGCGCCGCCATACCGGAAAATCTTTTGGAATCAGAATTATTTGGCTATGAGGAGGGCGCTTTTACTGGCGCCCGTAAAACAGGCAAAATGGGTAAATTCGAGCTAGCCAATAAAGGGACCATCTTCCTGGATGAAATCGGGGACATGCCCTTGCTTATGCAGACTAAATTATTAAGAGTATTGCAGGAAAAAGAGATCAACCGGCTGGGAAGTGAAAAGACTGTTACAGTTGATGTGCGCGTGGTAACCGCTACGAATAAAAATCTATATTCTTTAGTCAAGGCAGGTCTTTTCAGAGAAGACCTGTACTATCGTATAAATGTAGTCCAGATTCATGTGCCTCCACTCCGTGAAAGGAAACCAGACATTCTTAAAATAGCTGATTATCTTATTAGGGAACTGAACAAGGACCTAAAGCTATCGATATTGGGGATCACGGAGGAAGCAAAGAAGTTGTTGGTTTACTATTCCTGGCCGGGTAATATTCGAGAATTAAGAAATGTATTAGAATCAGCTATGAATTTCTGTTCAGGCTCAATGATCGATATGGGTACTTTCCAATATCTTTATCGAACAGAGGGTATTCAAACAACAACTGATAAAGTTGTGCTAAAAGAAGAAATTGGAAAAGCTGAAAAGAATAAATTAATATCGATATTAGCTCAGTGTGGTGGCAGACGCAAACAAGCTGCCACTATGATGAATATATCAAAAAGTACGCTTTACCGCCTTATGAAAAAACATGATTTACTGTAGGTTTCATAAACGAGCCCTAATTAATGCTTTACTGAAGTGAAAAGAAACGATCTCCTCAAGTCTCCTTATGCCCAATAGAATCAATAGAATCCTATGAGCATAAGGAATACAAGAGGAATCAAAGAGGAGGAGGAGTAATCCATGTGTCCAGCACACTGGTATATAATTTTGCTTACAAATTCTTGAATATTGATGCTGAATTTGAATACTATTACTGTTTCAAGTTAATCGGCTTAATTATCGGTCCATGTATTGGCAACACAGATTTACCGAAGGCGGTGTTGATCATTATGGCAGCCGACAAATAGAGTGATATGGCGGCGCCGATAATGCACATATAGGCGGGTATTATAGCAACTGAATGAGACAGTAAGTGAAGATCCATAAAGGCGATTAAAGAAATTCCTACATCTAGCATCAAAACAAGTAAGCTCATAAGCATTGGAGCCGTTTTTAGATATGCCGGCGTCCATACAATAAGGGCCAAAGCTAAAATAAGCCACGCATAACCATCGATAGTTACATCAATAGGCCACTTATTTATAGCAGCAAAATACTTGAAAATGAATCCCAGTCCGCCAACCAGCATAAAGATACCAGAGAAAAAGAGAAAAGCGTTGCCCCCCGTTGTGGCTCCTTTCTTAAGTTCTATTAAGGCAACAACAAGCTGAACTACAAATCCTCCTAACAACCAGAGCCCTACCAGGGGAGCTGCAGTCGCTTGTACATGTCCTCCCAATACAGCGTAAAAACAAATCAACGCCAACGCCAATGCAACCAATCCAGCGGGGGAAGGGTCCGCCCATCCTTGACCATGTTCTGACATTAAAACACACTCCTTTTTTGAATATAGTTTTCATAAGGCTACGGCTTATTCCAGCATTGATCACCCCCCTTAATAAGCTTTCTTTGGCTTCCAAAAACTTTTGTCATCGAAGTATTGGATTTTGTTCACCCGGTCCCAATTTTCCTTATAATCAATTATGTAATTGCTACATAAGATACTCTGGCTGAGAAATGAGCACATTCCTTTGGCTTTTACCCAATTACGGTAACCCCTCTCACCTAAACAGGTGATAACAACCTGGCCCTGCCGGTCTTGAACAACGACAATGGAAATACCTTTATAGGCTATTTCAATGCATTGATTATGATAATCTGGTTTATCGCAAACCTTTTTGCCTTTTACGGCAATATTGGTTAGCATTTGGATGATTTCTTCATCTGAGGCGGAATACTCAAACAACCTTTCGCGATACCTATTTATTGCATGTTTGCTTATCTTAATTGACATAGTTCCCCCCTTCTTTGACCATTTCTTAGACAAGAATTAACCAGGAACTATATGAAACACCACATATTAACAGTTAACGAAGTTTATCAGTCCCTGCAAAAGCCAATTGCAAATAACATGCCACCCATCGTTGCTTCTTCCTGGCCGGGATGAGTAAGCATCGGGTCTGAAAGATAGTCTGCCGCGGCGGCCAAAATACGAAGGCTATGAAGAAATCTCGGAGAACGGAAGAGTTTTTCAAAAACAGATCATGATGCAGCTTTCATGGGAATGAAAGAAGGTCCCAATGAAGATAGTAAGTATCGCTCATAACATGATGAAAGCAGCGGCAGCCCAGGCATCATTCTCCGGGGCTCTGCGGCTCAGTTATTATTTTCAGGAAGCAAAAAAGGAGCTATTCCTTGAGTCTATGCAGACTTTTGGACAGAACCCGTCTATGGGTAATGGGTATGTAAACCGGTTTTGTGTATCGATGCCGATGCTGATTTAGCAAGAAACATAAATGAACCATTGGGCTCGAAAATGACCTCATAGATAATCTGAAAATAGATTTAAAAACCACATGCCACCTCTCGCCGCCAAAAGTTTAACTCGGATAATCTGCTCCGCCATATCTTGAAATGCAGTTTTACTGCATGTACTTTGCTTGGCACGATCTTTGCTATTAAAAAAGTTTAAGCCAATTTTTTAAAAAATATTGAAAGGAGAATTGATTATGAACGTCATCGAAGCATTAAATGCACGCTACACCTGCCGGGCCTTTAAACCTATTCAAGTGGACAAGGAAGTTTTATTGAAAATTTTGCAGGCGGCCAACCAGTCTCCATCTTGGGGCAATACTCAGCCTTGGGAGATGTTTGTTGCTAGCGGTGCGGCTCTTGACAGGCTGCGTAAATTCTGCGTGGATAGCTTCGTCAAAGGTGTTCCACAGGCTCCGGAATTGGGTATGGTTGAAAAGTGGCCTGCACCTTTAAAAGCTCGTTATACGGAAGTATCAAGGGAAAGGCTGGCCAATGCTGGAATTGACCCAAAAGACGTTAAAGCAATTGGTAAATATGTAGCGAATGGTTTTGGATTCTGGGGTGCTCCCGCGGTAATCTTTTTATGCCGGGACCGCTCTCTGACGCAATGGTCTTTATTCGACCTGGGCCTGGTTGCCGAGGGCATCATGTTGTCAGCCGAACAAATGGGCCTTAATACTGCCGTAGCGGTGCAATGTGCATCATATCCGAATTTGATTCGCGCTGAGTTAAGCATCCCTGAAGATTTAGAAATCATTATAGGCATCGCCATCGGTTTTGGCGACCCCGATCATGTGGAGAATCGAATTCGGGCCAGCCGCCGGGCTATAGAAGATGTAGTTCGATTTAAAGACGCATAACGCAGAACAAAAAATATCCGTTTAACCACTCTGTAATATAACCTAGAGTGGTTGTTTCTCGTTTTTGAGTACTATCTGCATTGCTGCTCTTGCGATGAGATGGAGGTTTTTATGATCAGACAGGTTTTACCTGATATTTTTTTAATCGAGGTTCCTCTTCCCGGTATTCCTCTAAAGGCGACAAATTCATATTTAATTAAAGGCCAAGACCGATGCCTTTTGGTAGATACGGGTCTGCCTCTTCCCGTGTGTAAAACTGTGCTGGTGAGCGGAATCGAACAGTTGGGGGTGGCGTTACAGGATCTAGACTATTTCTTAACCCACATGCACGGAGATCATGCTGGCCTGGTTCATGATATGATCGGGGTTGAATCTCGAGTATATTGTAGTGCAACGGATGCCGAGATATTCAAAAACGGGGCGTCTACCGATTACTTTATCGATTACTTCAATATGCATGGTTTCCCGCCTCTAAACCAAAAGGAGTACCATATGCTCAATGAACTATATATTCCTGACACCTGTATGGATTATACATTTGTCACGGATGGCGATGTTATTAGCGCAGGGAAGTATAATTTGCTTTGCGTAATGACTCCTGGACATACCCCTGGACATGTTTGCCTTTATGAGCCGGAACATAAATTTTTATTAGGCGGAGATCTTATTCTTCAGGACGTATCACCCAATATCATGGGCTGGCCGGATAGAGAAGACTCGCTAGAACTCTATCTGCAAAGCCTGGAAAAGATTAGAAAATTGGATATAAGTCTTCTTCTGCCAGGCCATCGGAACCCAATAGTGAACATCAAGCAAAGAATTAACCAACTGATGAAAAGTCATAAAAATCGCCTGGCGAATGTATTGGCAGTATTGGACCAAGGAACCATGAATGCCTATCAAATAGCACGAAAAATGAATTGGGACGTAGATACTTCGTGGGATGAATTTCCCCGAATGCAACAGGTGTGTGCTACGGGGGAAGCTGTTTCGCATCTGGAGTATTTAGCGCATCGGAGCAAAGTGCAAGTGAAGAATCAAAATGGATGCTTATTCTTTAGTTTAATGAGTTAGGTCAGAAAAATAAATTTTAGGGGCCTGTTTTACCACTTCAAAGAAGCAAACCTATGGGTGTATCGCCGTATTTTATGTAAAACAAGGCGGTATAATTTGGGGGCAAATGGCCGAAACAGCCAGGCGGCCCCTTTTATATTGGAGATATTTACGCCACATTTTTTATTCCACACAGTTCTGTTCAAGGCGACTGGAGCCAATGAAAACGATGAACCCAAAATGAACCCTTGGTATCTAAAATGACCTCGTTATTGTTTATATCGTACGAAAAAATTTGGTTTTTCAAATGCTCACTTTTCCGTGGAAGTATCGAAATTCAGTTGCGGGGAAACAATGCTGTGGGGGATTTTATACATTGGCACAAAATTTGCTGATTCAATAAAGCAGTCGTAGTAAATGCTGTAATACGTTCTTTTACAGGGGGTAAAGGCGGCCCTGGGACAGCGCATTTTGGAAGTAAAAGTTCAGAAAGGAAGTGTTTTTCGAAAATGGAGGATTACAAAGGTAAAGTTGCCGTAATTACTGGCGGAGCCAATGGTATTGGGTTCGGAATCGCATTGGCTTTGGGGCGGAAGGGTTGTAATGTCGTAATTACCGATATCAATGTGAAAGCAGGTAAGGCAGCGGAAGAAGCGCTTCATGGCGAAGGTATTAAGTCCTTGTTTATTGAGCATGACATTTCGCAGGAGGAACATTGGGATTCGGTAATTGAGACAATCAAAAAAGAGTTTACCGAAATTCGTTACTTATTTAATAACGCTGGAGTCTTAAACCGTGCTGTTCCACTTAAAAAAATGACCATGGGAGACTGGCAATGGGTAATGAATGTAAACTTTTGGGGGACTTTTCTGGGGTTGAAAAAATTCACAGAACTCATGGAAGAACAGGCTGTGAACGGTCAGATTATTACAACTGCGTCAACCGCCGCTGTTGCACCTTTTTCGAATTGGACAGCTTACTCAGTAAGCAAGGCTGCCGTAGTCCGTTTGGTTGAAAGTTACCAAGCTGAGGCCAATCTGGCTAAAAACAAAAAAGTGAAATATTCAGTAATCCTGCCGGGAGTCGTCGAAACCAATATTTTTAATAGTGAACTGGTTCGCCCGGCAGAATATTCGAGTTCCGATGTTAAGCGCAAGGAAATTGCCGCAAAACGTGCCGGCAGCTCTGAAGGGGATACTGCAGGGAAAATTACTGTGGAATTGGCAGTTGAAAGAATTCTGAAGCAGATTGATTACGGATATACCTATATTTATACCCATCGTGATTTAACCACCACCCTGATTCTTGAACAGACCAATGCCATGCTGCTCAACAAAGAACCCGTTGATCAGTTGATCGTTGACTATGCCTATTATGCTAAAAAGCTGCAACGATAAGGAATGCAGCGGCTTTTATCCTATGACAAGTACTGGTGTGATTACCTTTATTGCTTTGCGGAAGTTCGTTTGAGGGCAATGCCAACCGGATAACGGAAGGCTTATGCCAAAGCTTTTCGGTAAGCCTGTTAAATAGTGAACCGTTAATGAACCGTTTGACTTGAATATGACCTCAAGGATTAATCAAACGATATCGTTTTTTTCTTATAGCAAGTATAAAGCCCGCGCTTATCAAGGTTGCAAATGCAATGATTCAGGCGTTTTTATTTGGCATATTATTTGCAAAATCAATGGGTGATCGCTTTAGCAAATCTATACCAACGATCCTAAATTGATCACAGAAGCAGTTTCCATTGGTGAGAGCGATTGCATGTGGGAGGTGAAAATAAATAACAATCGGCTCAGAGAAAACGATATGGGGGGGAGAATATGCCTGCTGTTACTTTTCAACAAGACGGAAAAATTGGGGTAATAGAAATCAATCATCCATCAACACTGAATAGCCTTTGTCAAGAGGTTCGATCAGGCTTGGTTGAATGCTTCAGGCAGGCTGAAGCATCCGATGTACGAGTTCTGATCATTAAGGGGAGTCAACGCAGCTTTTCAGCTGGAGGGAATTTAAGTGAGATTGGCGATTTGCAGGATGCAGTGGCTGGTGCCAAATATATTTACGATGTCTCACAAGTGATCAAGATGGTACATGACTCGGAAAAAGTGACGATTGCAATGGTTGAAGGCTATGCATTCGGTGCTGGATTGAGTTTAGCCACCGCTTGTGATTTGGTTTATGCCAGCGATAATGCGAAATTTGCCGCATCGTTTACCAATGTGGGATTAGTGCCGGATTGCGGTGCCAGTTATCTTTTGACCAGGTTGGTAGGTGTGCAAAAAGCCAAAGAAATGGCGTTCACTGTTAAAACAGTCGATGCTGCGGAGGCGTTGCAGATGGGGCTGGTTACGCAGGTATTCCCGGCAGATAAGTTGCTGGAGGAAACAAAAGCTATCGCTCACAAAATTTCTACGGGCCCTCCCAAAACCCTGGCTATGACCAAAGCAATTTTAGATGCAGCCATTGATTTGGGTTTGGATTCCACTATTGTTATGGAGAAAAATGCCCAAGGAGCTTGCATATTTGGACATGAGCATATCGAAGGAAGAACCGCTTTCTTTGAAAAGCGTCAACCCGTATTTTGATTTGGCGCAACGCTATAGTGGGGATGATTTTTTAAGAAACAAGATGAATTAAAGGAGGCGACAATATTGTACAAATTTGATGATTTATTACCAGGGTGTTTGGACGGTGTTACCATTGTGGATTTTACCTGGGTGCTGGCTGGACCGTGGGCAACCAAGCTATTGGTTGACATGGGAGCTACGGTAATCAAGATTGAGCCATATAAGGTGGGAGCCAATGAACGGCATCTGCAATTGATCAAAGTAGCTAATGATGTGAGGCACAGTTCCTATTCTATCAATGTTAATCGGGGCAAAAAAAGCATCAGTGTGAATATGAAAGACCCTAAAGGTATGGAGATAATCACCGATTGCATCAAGAATGCGGATGTTCTGATCGAAAATTATTCCCCTGGCGTTATGGACCGGTTGGGACTTGATTATGAGGCGGTCAAGAAGTTCAATGAGGAAATCATTTATTGTTCAATTTCTTGTTTCGGCCACTGGGGTCCTTATGCCGACCGGCCTGGATATGACGTAGTGGCTCAGGCGGCGTCAGGCTTCACCGCCATGTATGAATTACCTCAGGGGGCTCCCATGTCTATAGGAGACACCGTCGCTGGCACACATGCCGCTCTAGCCATCGTGGCCGCTCTTTTGCACAAACAGAAAAGCGGGCGCGGGCAGAATATTGACATTTCCATGATGGATTGCCTTTTCTCTTTCCACGAAAATTCCATACCCTGGTATACGATCTCGCAGGCTGCTGGACAAAATATCGATCCCCCGCGCCTCGGCCGTTACTATTTCAATTACGCTCCATTCGGTGTTTTTGAGGGAAAAGACGGGCGTATCAATCTTGCTTGTTTGGAGGAAACGCGCTGGCCTTCGATGCTCCGTGTGATGGGAGAGCAATACGCCTGGCTTAAGGATGACCCCAGGGCCAAGGATGTCCCTACTCGTTGTATGAATGCATCATGGCTCAATAGGGTGGTTGATGAATGGGTTATGTCCATGGATTCGGTTGTGGAAGTGGAACGGCTCCTGCAGGAGGCGGGTGTAGCCTGCCAGCGGGTTCTAACCATTCCGGAATTGATTGACAAAGATCCCCATATTAAAGCCCGTGAAATGATCGTGGAGGTGGAGCAGCCATTCCTGGGTACCATGAAGATGTTGGGCAGTCCCATTAAGATGTCTGTAACTCCTTCCTGTCTGCGGGGTTATGGACCGTTGCTGGGCGAACACAACAATGCTGTGCTGGCCAGTGTCCTGGGCTACAGCGATGAGCAGATAAAGGCTCTTTACAACGAAGCAGTACTATACCACGAACCTGCTGTTGAACGCTTATAAAAGAAACGGAAACTAATTATACGTTGGAGGGAGATACAAAAATGGCAGAAAAAAAACAAGTCCCTATTGATCCCGAACTCTTTGTTTGGCCTGCTGATAATCCCGAGTTGTTGGGATCAAAATGCGGTGAATGCAAAAATGTCGCTTTTCCGGTTGTGAAAAGATGTCCCAAGTGCAGTAATGAAAATTTAACAACGGTTGGCTTAAAGACCAAGGGGACTCTATGGACATGGACTTCCCAGATGTTTCGCCCCAAAAACCTGGTTGACAACCTGGACCCCAAACAATTTAAGCCTTTCTACCTCGGATATGTTGAACTGCCCGGCGAAGTGAGGGTGCAAACCCGTCTTTTTGTAGAAGATTCTTCCCAGTTAAAGATTGGCATGTCAATGGAGTTGGAGATTCGGAAGCTGCGGGATGAATCTGACGGAACCGAGGTTATGACCTACGGTTTCAAACCAGCGGTTGCTTAACGTTATAACCCGCATCGGTTTTGGCTTTGAAAAAAACAAGATGCCTACAACAAAAGGAGGAAAAAACTATGGATGATATAGCAATTATAGGCGTTGGGCTGCACCCTTTTGGAAGGTTTGAAGGCAAATCCGCCTTAGAAATGGGTGTTGATGCAGTAAACGACGCTTTAAAGGATGCTGGAGTTACTTGGAACGACTTACAGGTTGCCTATGGAGGAAGCGGCCATGGAGGATATGCCGACAGTTTAAACTCCAAGTTTGGATTTACCGGCTTACCCTTCTACAATGTCTTCAATGGATGCGCCACCGCCGCTAGCGCCTTGATTGGCGCAGCGACGGCTCTGAAATCGGGTGCTGCCGATCTGGCTCTAGCTGTGGGTTTTGATAAGCATCCCCTGGGAAGCTTTGAGATGGATCCTGAAGAGTGGGGACTTAAAAAATGGTATGCCGAAAACGGGTTTATGATCACAACCCAATATTTTGCTATGAAAATTCAGCGCTATATGTACGATTACGGGATAACCAGAGACAGCCTAGTACGTGTAGCCATGAAAAACTACCACAATGCGTCTCTTAATCCCAAAGCGTATCGCAGTAAAGCCCTTGACTATGAAACAATCGCCAATTCCATAATGTTGTCTGATCCATTGACCCAATATATGTTTTGCAGTCCTGATGAAGGCGCCGCTGCCGCTATTTTGTGCAGGGCCAGCGATGCTAAAAAATATACTACCAAGCCGATATACATCAAAGCATATGGACTGAAGTCCCGGACGTATGAGTCTTTTGAAGTCGTTAGCCCATATAAGGCAATACAAAACGTCCCCACAGTAGTCGAAGTAGCAGCCGAGGCGGCTTACAAAATGGCCGGAATTGGTCCTGAGGAGATTCAGGTCGCCCAGGTTCAGGATACCGAGGCGGGGCATGAAATCATGCACATCGCCGAACTGGGCCTCTGCAAACACGGAGAACAGGAACAGTTAATCAAAGACGGTGAGACCCAGATTGCCGGACGTATTCCGGTAAATACTGATGGAGGTCTTATCGGTAATGGCGAACCTGTCGGAGCGTCTGCACTACGGCAGATATACGAAGTTTGCATACAGATGCGCGGCGAAGCAGGCGCCCACCAGATACCAAAACCGCCTAAGACAGCCATAACCCAGGTTTATGGAATGCCTGGAGTTGCTGCCGTAACTATACTTCAGATGTGATAAGGCCGTTTGTTGGATTAAAGGAGAGTCTATGTTATGTGTAAGGATTTTTATAAAATATAAGACGCCCAAAATTTCTAATTATGCTGATCCGGCAAGAAAGGCACAAACCTAGAAATTTACCCAGGCGTCTTTATATGAAAGTTACACAAAACCAGGCCATTTTGCAACCATCAAAATGGCCAGACTCACCGTCAATAAAAAGAAATGGAGGTTGCAGGCATTTCAACCTGTGGCCTCCTATTTCTAAAAAATGTGAAGTTATTCACAGTAAACATTCTTAAGATTTCATAATGCGGGGTGTCCCCTGTGGATAAATGCGGTATTTAAGGAGGTAAAATCATGGCTTATAATATGGAATTTATCGAGGAGCAGATAGCCATACAAAAAATGATTCGTAAATTTACGGAAAATGAAATCATACCGGTTCGCTCTTATTATGATGAGACTGAGGAATATCCCTGGCCGGTAGTTAAAAAAATGCAGGAAATAGGGCTCAATTGCCTGGTAGCTCCGGAAAAATACCAGGGCTTTACCTATGATACACTAACCTGTTGCATCATTGCGGAAGAACTGTGCCGGGGCTGCGCCGGTATTGCATTGAACGTCCTGGACAACTGCCTGCCTGCCAAACCGGTTATAGCCGCGGGAACCGAGGAACAGCAGGATTGGTGGTTTACCAGGTGCTGCGCGGAGAATAAGATCGCTTCTTTTGCAATGACCGAACCGGCCGGCGGCTCTGATGTTGCCGCCTGCGCCACCACGGCTAAGAAAGATGGCGATTATTATATTTTGAATGGAACCAAGTGCTTCATCTCCAACGCCAATGTTTGCAGTCAATTCCTGGTACTCACCACGGTGGATAAAAGTAAAGGCTACAAGGGATTAACCTTTTTTATCGTTGATCGTGATACGGAAGGGATCACCGTGGGCAAACATGAGAAGAAAATGGGCATTAGATGTAATGATACCGCAGAAGTGAGCTTCGATAACGTTAAAGTGCATAAAAAGTGGCGCCTGGGCGAAGAGGGGCAGGCCTTTTTGTTGTCTATGAAAACCTTTGAGATTTCCCGCCCGCTGACGGGAGCATGTGCTGTGGGTGTGGCCCAGGGCGCTTATGAGGTGGCCCTGGCCTATTCCAAAGAGAGAGTAGTTTTTGGTAAACCGATCGCAGTAAATCAGGGCATTCAGTTTATGCTGGCCAATATGGCTATGCAGATTGAAGCAGCCAGGTTGCTTTGTCAAAAATCCTGTTGGTTGGGGGATGTGGGCCGCCCCAATCCCAAGCAGGCATCTTTTGCCAAATTATTCGCTTCCGAAATGTGCATGGATGTTACCACCAAAGCCGTACAGATCCTGGGCGGGTATGGTTATTCCAGGGAATTCCCGGTTGAGAAGATGATGCGGGATGCCAAGGTAATGGCGATATTTGAAGGGACCTCCGAAATTCAGAGGAATATTATTGCGGGTGAATTGCTGCGTTGATTGGCTGTTATTTAATCTTTACCCGGCACCTATTAATGAATGTATCATACCCCTGCTTTTATAGGGTAGCCACGTATTAAGATGTGAAATAATTATCAATTTAGGAGGTATCGTCATGGCTTTTAATATGGGATTCAATGAAGACCAAATTGCCATACAGAAGATGTTGCGGAAATTTGTTGATAATGAAATTATACCGGTTCGGGCCCATTATGATGAGGCAGAAGAATTTCCCTGGCCGGTAGTGAAGAAAATGCAGGAACTGGGCCTTAACTGTGTTATTGCTCCGGAAAAATACAACGGTTTTTATTATGACATGCTGACCTGCAGCATCGTCGCGGAGGAACTTTGCCGCGGCTGTGTGGGCATAGCACTGGGGGTTTTGAACAATTGCCTTGGCGCCAAGCCGGTTATGCTGGTGGGCACTGAAGAACAAAAAGAATGGTGGTTTACCAAGGCTTGCCAGGAGAACGCGATATCAGCCTTCGCCATGACTGAACCGGGGGCGGGTTCCGATGTTGCCGGCATCAGTACCACGGCGAAAAAAGATGGCGACTATTACATTTTAAATGGAACCAAGTGCTTCATTACCAATGCCAGTGTTGCCAGCCAGATGGTGGTTCTCACCACCCTGGATAAGAGCAAAGGCCCCCGGGGCATGGCTTTCTTTATCATAGATCCCAGTGAAGTAGAAGGCCTTTCCATCGGCAAACATGAGAAAAAAATGGGGATCAGAGCCTCTGAGACCGTGGAAGTGGTTTTTGATAACGTAAAAGTGCATAAAAAGTGGCTTCTAGGCAAAGAAGGAGAGGGTTTCCTGATCGGCATGAGAACCTTTGAGGTGTCGCGTCCGCTGGTCGGGGCACTGGCTGTAGGTCTGGCACAGGGAGCCTTTGAAGCGGCCCTGGCCTATTCCAAAGAAAGAGTCACTTTCGGCAGGCCCATTGCAGGTCATCAGGCCGTTCAATTCATACTGGCCGACATGGCGATGAAGATTGAAGCAGCGCGCTTACTATGTCAAAAATGCTGCTGGCTGACCGATCAAGGACGGCCCGATGCCAAACAAGCCTCTTTTGCCAAGTTATACGCTTCTGATATTTGTATGGATGTCACAACCAATGCGGTGCAGCTCCATGGCGGGTTCGGCTACTCAAGAGAATACCCGGTTGAAAAGATGATGCGTGATGCCAAATGCCTGCAAATTTTTGAAGGGACATCACAAATTCAGCATCTGATAATCGCCAACGAGATCTTGGCAGGATAAGTAGCATCAGGTTATAAAGAATTGAGGTGTTAAACATGAGAGGGAAAGACACTGTGCAAACGAAAAAATTTTACAGGTCATATACGCCGGTTGGAAATTTTTCACTGAAAATCAATAAAGACTGGCAGTTTGAGATCCCTTTCAATATTAGAACCAGCATGAAATTGAAAGTAGATGACAGGATCAATGTTTTTATTAAGAAAGACAATGAGGAAGATTTCGAAGAGTTTATAAAGGCTCTTGAACATGAAGGGTGTTTAATGGCCATACCCGGGTTATAGTAAAGTTGTCTTTTCTTACTATTCGTTGCGGACAACGGCCGTTTGTTGTCCGCACTTTTTTTATGATGAATCTGACCTTCCGTACCCCAAAAAATAATGGAGAATCATAAGCGGAGTTTGAGGCTCAGCATATTTACGTTGTTTGAACATCAATCATCTATACTATCAGTTTTACTGCATTGGAAGTTGCGCAGGGTATTTATATAAGGGAATTGAGAATTGGTAGAACAGGAGGATGAATAGATGCCGCAAGCCCTCTCAAATATAAAGCAGTCTTTTCGTGAATCTTCTAGCCTGTTGATTCAAGCTCACGGAAAGGAAGGCGCCGTTTATTTTACAACCAGTACAGAGGAATACGACTTTGTATTAAAAAACCATCTGGAGATAAATGCTATAAGCCTGGGATCGCCAATAGGAACTGAAGGACTTATTAAGCGGTGCATCAACACCCGCCTCCCCGTTTCGGGAATCATTAAGCGAGATATCTATGGGGTAAGATTGCAAGGGTGGATTTTCCCCATCTTTGAAGAGGATGATGAGCGCAATCCAGTGATAGGTACTTGTGGAATGTATGTGCAAAAAACCAATCTCGTAGATAGTGCATTTGATGTTTTTGCCCCGCTTATTATAGCTTCACATCCTGAGGGTGCATGGATAGGGGTATCTGATTTGAAGACAGTTACTCACCGGCGTGGAACAGAAAAATTTGATTTTGATAATTATCAAATCGGTGAATCAGTAGAAGATGATTTTAATGTACGGAAGATTATAAGCAAAAAAGAGATCAATCAGTTTGACCTTAAAACCCCTAAATACGGCCCTGTGCGAGTAACCGGCATCCCATTGTTTGATGAAGAAACTCACGAACTTACCGGGACTTTTTCTATTACTGTTCCCCGCCACCTCCCTCACGACCTGCAACATATAGCAGGCAAACTGAATGCCAATACTCAGGAAATGGCTGGCGTGATGCAGGAAATTGCAGCATCGGCAGGGGAGATTAACCTTTCAGAAGGCAAGCTGGCTGAAATTATTCAACACGTTAGGGTTAAAACTGCACATATCACAGAAATTTTAGGATTCATTAAAGATGTAACTGATCAAACCAAGATGTTGGGGCTTAACGCAGCTATTGAAGCAGCGCGTGCTGCGGAGCATGGACGCGGTTTTGGTGTGGTAGCGGAAGAAATTAGGAAATTATCCGATCAAACCAAACAGACCACTGATCAAATAGTGATGTTGATTAGTGAAATAGATCACGCAGTACAGGATGCAGTGATTGCATCGGAGGAAACCGTAAAAAATAGTCAGGAACAAGCCGCAGCCACACAGGCGATAACAGCCTCTGTAATGGAGTTGTCCGAAATGGCCGAAAAATTAATTGAAATTGCGCAAGCACTATAGGTATTAAGATTACAAGTGTACTAATTAGGGCTTGCTAACCAAAAGAAAAAGTGCCTAAAAACCAGGCAAAACGGGCATTAATGTCGAATATATGTGCATAGGAAAAGGCGATTTTGACCAAAAAACCATGCACATGGAGGCAAATATGTACCGAAAACCAAGCCCGCAAATGACCATAGATGATTTCATCCTACCCTTTGCCGGCAAACTGGCAGCAGATAACCGGTGGGTTAAATTGGCGGCCATCATACCGTGGGATGAAATCGAAAAACAATATGCGTTTATGTTCCCCAGTAATCGGGGTAATGTGGCAAAGCCCGTACGTATGGCACTGGAAGCACTTATCATTCAAACGCGATGTGGATTTACTGACCGGGAGACCGTCCAGCAAATAACAGAGAATCCGTATTTGCAGTACTTCATAGGGTTAAAGGAGTATCAGTTGACCCGTCCCTTTACACCGGCAGCTATGGTCAAGTTTAGGAAACGTTTCAACGCCAAACGTCTGGCCGATATCAACGAGAAGATCCTGCAAGCCGAGAAATCAAAGCCATGACCTACACCAGCGACAACCGCCTGGAAACCTGCAACAGTCAAAACGTAAGCTATGGCGCTGACGGCAATATGACCGCAGGACCTTTAAACGGCCAAAGCGCCAGCTTCATCTTTGACTCCCGCAACCACCTGATGGCAAGGCAAAATAGCCGTTGATAAAAAGCACCACCCATCAGCCTAAACAATGGGTGGCGAGAGCAAAATTTTTTAACATGAATCCTGTGGCCAATGCACACGGAAGCCTAAATCAGGATGAGTAGAGGATTAAGCGTTTTATAAAGGATATATTGATTATCTCACGTAGGGTTTTACGACCCACTTGAGGCAATTGTCTTTCTTGCCTCCAAAAATATCATAGCCCTTTACTATATCATTCAAGGGAGCGCTGTGAGTGCACAGGAAATCGGTGTTGATCTTGCCCTTTTGAATGAGTTTTATAAGTTCCGGGATGCGGTTGGCGTTGACCAGGCCCATGCTGATGCGGATGTTTTTGATCCATAGGGTGTTCATGGCCAGTTCCTGGGCCTTTTCAAATACCCCGATCAGGGAGACCGTGCCGCCCGCCCGAACCGCGTCTATGGCCATATCAAAAGTGGGTTTGAAACCGTTGGCTTCGATGGTGACATCAGCGCCACGGCCAGAGGTTCTCTCTCTGATGGCATCTCCCACATTCGGTGTAGTCAGGGGGTTGATGCCTACATCGGCAATGCCGTTCTTCACAGCGAAATCCAGGCGATCCTGGTTGATGTCAACGGCGATGATCTCAGCCGGGCCCCAGAGTCGGGCGGTGGTCATGGCACACATACCCACCGGGCCTCCGCCCATAACTGCCACCGTGTCGCCGGGTTCAATCTTGCCCTGTTCCGCGCCGAAGTATCCGGTGGAAAGGATATCGCCTACGAAGAGAACGTTTTCTTCGGTAAGTCCGTCCGGAATGGTGAACATGCCTAGGTTGGCGTGAGGGACCCGAACGTATTCCGCCTGGCAGCCGTCAATCATGTATCCGAAAATCCAGCTGCCGGTTGTGCAGTGGGAATAGACTCCCCGCACACAGTAATAGCACTCGCCGCACTGGGTTACACAGGATACGGCCACCTTGTCTCCCACTTTATTGTTGCGAACCGCCGGGCCTACCTCCACAACTTCCCCTACGAATTCATGACCGATGATTCTTCCCGGCGCCACTTCGGGCATGCCGCCGTGCCAGATATGGATATCAGTGCCGCAAATAGTGGAAGTGGTTACTTTTACAATTGCATCATCGGGCTCGATTATGCGGGGTACGGGAACATCTTCCAATCCTATCTTTTCAGGTCCACGATATACCAGTGCTTTCATAGTGTCTGCCATTATATGTTCCTCCTCTTTCTGATAAAATAATTATCCTGCCATAAGATCTGGTTTTAGGGTCACACCACCTCTTTCTTTTCGAATCTGCTCGAAAACAAAAAGGCCAATATTCCTGAAGTCAAAAATGACATAAGAATACTGGTCTTTTATTGAAGCCGCTCTTATAGTTTCTTCGCAATCCACCAGATATGAAGTTATTAAAATCAGCCCTAGGTATCACAAAAAAAATAAACCAATCTTCAGGCGATCTAGCGCCTGAAGATTGGTTTTCTCTTGAGCCACCTGATTATGTCCACAGGTTTCCCCTAAAGCCAACCGCTATTTTATATTGGCTGAGCTATTCGGTTAAAGCCCGGTCAAAAACCACAATGTGCATCCAAAAATCACTTTCCGGTTCGATATCATAGGTTTGATGTATAACTTTGGCGTGAAGTTTCTTTTCGAAATAAGGCACATTGTCGATAGAGTGCTGCCTGGCAACCTCCATGCGGGCCGCCCGGACCACCTCTTTTCCGGCCGGAGTCTGCACAATATATAATTCTGGTTCAGTGAGAAAGCGCTCTCCACGGACAATGAGCATGTCTTCCCAGATCACTATCTTGGTGTAATCTACACCCTTGCCCAGTTTCTTTTTAAAATACTGTTCCATGTACACCTTTAGTTCGTGCTGCATTTGCTTTCTCTGGCGTTCATCAAGCTTTTTTGGACATTCATAGTTACAGTCTTCTTGACCCTGTCTCCATCGGCTAGCATAATTTTTCACTCCCTGAAAGATATGTGATGAAAAAAACCAATATTTACGCGATAATAACCGCCCAAATATTGGTTTTCTATCGAGCCGCCCCCTGCACCCTGGCAGTAGAGGTTTCTCACTAATCCACCACATATCGTTTTTCCATCTTTTATAATATAAAGATATTTTTGTTTATGGCAACAGGTATTTTAAGACACCTTCCATTCGTAATATAGGAAAAGCAGAATTAAGCCGATAAATAAAGCATGATACAGATAAGCAGAAAAGACCAAGAAAGAATGTTGGGAGCAATTAGGAAAGGAATGTAAAGGTGTTCATGTGTCTGATGATGCCAATGAATCTAGCCATTCTGGAATTTGAGTATTAAAAGCGAGAGGGGGTGTAAATCATGCGAGTCAAAGTAGAATATGAAACCAAAAACGAGGGACTTCCGCTGGAGTACCGAAGAAAGTATATTTCTTATCTGAAAAGTGCTTTCGAAGACTATAATCAAGACCTTTATACAGTATTATACGGTCCTGGAAATGCTTATAAATCTTTCTGTTTTAGCCTTTACTTCCTGCCTGAAGTAAAGGTAGCCAAAGAAGGAATATCCCTTTTTAGCAAACGCTTTCTTGCTACCTTTACCACGCCGGATGTACTGATGGGGGTGCATCTGGTCAATGCTTTGATGGGCCGCCGAAACAGGTGGATGCCTCTGGCCGACTGGGATAATCAAATCAAAATCGCATCTTTGACCAAGATGCCCGAATACCCAATTACAAACAATGCCGTGGCTTTTAAAATCCTTTCTCCCATCGTGATCCGGGATCATGACGAAAAAACAGGAAAGGACTGGTACCTTACCTGGGAAGATGAGGATTTTGAACAGGTCTGGAAGCGCAATTTGCAATCAGAGCTGCGGAATGTTTTCGATCGGGATGTGCGCAGCGATGTAGAGGCGCTGCGGATCAAACCGGTTCGTCTCCGAAAAACCGTGGTTCTCCATTACGGTATCCATATCCCTGTTACCATCGGTACTTTCGTGCTGGAGGGCGAAAAATACTTATTGGAATATCTTTATAAAAGTGGGGCTGGCAGCCGTCGCTCAATGGGCTTTGGCTGTCTGGATGTCATTTAGAAAGGAGGGGTGAAAAACGTGGATAAAAACGATACCCTACGGATCACTCTGGGGGACTGGCAGTGGAATGCGGCGTTAATCGGCTTTATTAATATTGTTGGGAAGGATCATGTTCATTTATCTAAAAATACGGTGGAGTTTTCAGCCGATCTTTTAGAGGATTTTGAAGAAAAATATTTTGGCTATTTGATTGGGACCTATGAAAAAACGCTGTCCTGGCACAAAATCGTGTCAATGATGGATCGGCTGGAAGCCTATGAAAACAGTGGATTCGAAAATTTTAATTCAGAGGCACTGAAAAGCTTAAATACCTACATAAAAGATGTCAAGCGCTACCTTAAAAGCAACAGTTACAAAGCCGCCTATGAACTGGTCGCCTCGGAAATGGACATGCTCTCTCTGGAAAAACAATTGACTCTCCTCAAAGAGCCTAAAAATCAGCAGCAATTCGAGAGCGACCGGCTTAAGACGATCGCCGATCTTAGGCCAGCGCTGGCGGTTTTAAAACAGATTATCGCCTATTGCGCTAGGTCGGAGGGAAAGCGTTATATAGGGGCCAAAAATATCATTTATACGGTGATTAACAACGCCTGGAACGGAGTAAGCTTCCTGAACCCCCAGACTAAAATAAAGGATGTCTATGCCGACTACAAAGCTTATTTTGTGGATGAAGCAATCGATTATATCCAACAAGACAAAAGAAAGTACAAATATCAGTGTTTTATATGCGATGCGCCCATCAAGGATATGAGCAACGATTTGAGCTTTCTAAATGCCACCGGATTCGATGTGGCGCGAAAATCGTCCCATGTCTGGGATTTCCAAAACGATATAGCCATTTGCCCTTTATGCAAACTGGTTTACTCCTGCCTGCCGGCCGGCATGGCCTATGTTTACGACCGGGGCATCTATGTAAACGCCAATATCAATATAGAAGACGCATTCAACATCAACTATGTCATTAAACAGCGTATCTTAGGGAACCAGGAAGGCAGCCCCCGTTCTATCTACCCGGCCCTGGTGGGAGCTTTGCACCGGCAGGAACACCAGGTGTCCCAGTATGATTTTGCCGATATTCAGGTTGTGCGCTATGAAAACGGGGCGTATCGTTTTAATATTGTATCCCGCAAAATTCTGGAAATTATTATGGAATCCAGGGAGGACCTGGACCGTCTGATTAAAGCGGCTTTTATTGAAAACGGGATGAATGTTCGCGTTCATGACGAGGTCATTACCCGCATTTTTAACAATCAAAATCTGTTTACGCTGATTCACCGGATGCTGTACCATAAGCTTTCCAGTCCGGGGAATTGCTATTTTCACGGAGGCCATCTTACCTCTTTGCTAAAAATAAACCAGCAAATCTATATGCGTTTGGGAGGGATGAAAGTGGAAAATGAAAAAGAGAATAGGAAGCGAAACGCGGCTATTATCTGGGCCGCCAGGAAGGCGGGAGAAGGATTAAGAACTAGATATAAGGTAAAAGACGCCCATCATAAGCTCCCGGGCATTTGCTACCGCCTGCTCAATGCCTTGAAGACCTCCAATAAGGATATGTTTATGGACGTAGCCCTGAATTGCTACCTATATGTCAAGAACCCGGTGCCGGAGGTGCTTACCAGTGCCTTGAGCAACGATAAGGATTTCAGCACCATGGGCTACGCTTTTGTGGCAGCGTTAATTGATGAAGCCACCGGGGAAAGAGAGAATACGGCTCCCCAGGACGAACAGGAGGTATTGGCATGAAAAATAAAGGATTGACTTTAACAATAGTATTCCAGGCGGAAAGTGCCAATTACGGAGAAAGCATAGGCAACGTGGCTTCTTTGAAAAAACTGGCCCGAGGGCAGGGGGACCAATATACTTATATCTCCAGGCAGGCGCTTCGCTACAACATTGTCGAACAACTGGGAGAAGCTCTGGCACCGGTCAAGGCGGAAGGCAGCGGGGAGAAAAAGGTGGTGCAATTCAGCGAAGAGGCCACCATTGATCAATATCCGGAAATCGATTTTTTTGGCTATCTAAAAACGGAAAAAGGTTCAGGCGGAAAAAAACGCAGCGCCAAAGTACGTTTATCCAACGCCATTTCCCTGGAAACCTTTAAAGGGGACCTGGATTTTCTCACCAACAAGGGACAGGCGGATAAGATTAAGGAGAATATGAATATCGCCCAGGCGGAAATTCACCGCTCCTATTATCGTTATACCCTTACGGCCGATTTGGAGCAGATTGGGGAGGATGAGGTCTATGGAATCAGCCTGGATCCCCGAGAGCGGGCGCGGAGAGTGAAGCGTTTGCTGGATACCCTGGCTTTTTTGTACCGGGATATCCGCGGTCGCCGGGAGGACTTAAAGCCCCTGTTCGCCATCGGCGGGGTCTATGATATCAAGAATCCGGTCTTTCAGAATGTAGTGAATGTAAAAAACAATTGCATTGATGTTTCCCAAATCCAGGGGGTTTTATATGACAATATCAAGGAGGACACTTTCTGCGGGATGGTGGAGAAGAGCTTTGAAAACAGCAGGGAAGTGAGAGAACAGTTGAACGCTCTGCCCATGCCGGACTTCTTCGCCCGCTTGAAAGAAAAGGTGGATCGGTATTATGAAGGCGATTAGACTGCGTTTGCGTCAGGATTTGGTCAACTATAAGAAGCCGACCAGTTTTCAGCTAAAGGAAAGCTATCCCCTGCCTCCCTATTCGACGGTGATCGGCATGGTGCACAGCCTGTGTTCCTATACCGAATATCAGCCCATGCAGGTTAGCGTGCAGGGAAAATATTTTTCCAAGGTGAATGACCTCTATACCCGCTACGAGTTTAAAAACGCCATGAGATACGAGGCGGCCCGGCACCAATTGCAAGTGGGCGATTACGGGGTCGGGCAGGGAGTAGCGACCGCAGAGCTGCTGGTGGATGTAGAACTGCTGCTCCATATAGCCCCCGAAGACCAGGATAAAATCGACGAGATCTATGCCGCCTTTGTCCAGCCCAGGGAATATCCCTCGTTAGGAAGACGGGAAGATCTGGCCGTCATTGATGAGGTCAAGATTGTTGCCTTGGCGCTTAAGGAGTTAGAAGAAGAAATAAGAGCCCCGGAGGATTATTGTGCTTATATTCCTCTGGCCCTTCTGGAAGAGGAACGAGTAGAGCTAAACCATTATATGCCCGGGATAAGGCCGGGAACTCGTTATAAACTGCCCAAAAATTATAAACTGGTTAATTGTGGAACTAAGAACGCTCCTAAACTGTTTAGACAATGGCATAAAGTCGAAGTGATTTATGGGAGTGCCACCGCCCTGGAAGAAGAGACTTTTTGGATTGATGAAGATGGCCTCGTGGCCTATATGGTTTAGGGGGAACGATTGTGGACGAAAATGCGTTGGCTAAATCCAATCCGAAAGAAGACATTCAAACCCATACAAATTGCTTGCTACATAATCTGGAACTTTTGAAAGAATTGTATCCCAGCCTATTCACAGGTTGGGATACATTGTACGAATTGTTGCGGATGGCCTGCATCTATCATGATTTGGGCAAGTTGTATCCCCGGTTTCAGTATTGCCTTAAGAACGGAAAACCCTATATGGACGGCCTTCCCCATGGCCTCTTAAGCCTGGCCTTTATTGATTATAAATGGTTAAAAAAAGAAAAAGGGTTCACGAATGAAGATCTGAAGCTGTTGTTTCAAGCAGTGGCCTATCATCACGACCGGAAGATGCCGTACCATAACAGCGATATTGAAGAAGCGTTTACCAGCCTGCGTGCTTCCTATGATCGTTTCGAATATGACAAGCCCCCTACTGATTTTTTAGCCGCAAAAATTAACTCCAGGTATTTCACGGTAAATAAACGATTTTACAAAGACGATATGGAGCTGTTTTTCCGCTTTATCATGCTGGAAGGGCTGCTCAACCGCCTGGATTACGCGGCCAGCGCCCACGTTCCGGTGGAGCATCCCAACGATTTTTTGGCAGTTGCCATGGAAGATTTGATGAAGCGCTGGCAGAGAAAACATCCGGGAGCCGGCTGGAATGAACTGCAGACGTATATGCGGAAAAATGGGGATAAAAATGTGATTGCCATTGCCCAAACCGGTATGGGAAAGACCGAAGCCGGGTTGCTATGGTTGGGCAATGCCAAGGGATTTTTCACCCTGCCTCTGAAAAGCGCGATCAATGCCATTTATGAACGCATTGCCGATGGCGTGGTCTTTGAACAGAAAGAGCAAAGAGTCGGCATGCTGCATTCGGATACCTATGTTAAATACCTGGAAAGAAGCCAGCACAGGCAGGTGAAGATGGATGAGGAGCCTGAGCTGGGGAGCGAAGAAGTATCCGCTGATCTTTATTTTACCCGGACCAAACAGCTCTCCCTGCCTTTGACCGTCTGTACTTTGGATCAACTTTTCGGCTTTGTATTTCTGTATCGAGGTTTTGAGTACAAGCTGGCCACTTTATCATATGCCAAAATCATCATTGATGAAGTGCAGATGTATTCCCCGGATTTAATCGCTTATTTAGTACTGGGACTGAGCTATATAACCCGTATGGGAGGACGGTTTGCCATTCTGACAGCGACTTTGCCCACCTTTTTTGTGGATCTGCTCCAATATTTGAAAATTCCTTTTGAGCCTCCCCGGATTTTTACCGACGATAGGGTTCGGCACAGTGTAAAAGTGATCGATAAAGAAATCAACGCCGGGGATATTGCCGATCTCAGCCGGAAATACGAAGGAAAGAAAATTCTGGTCATCTGCAATACGATAAAAAGCGCGGTGAAGCTTTATCAGCAGCTTTCCTGGGCTCAGGAGAATCAGCAGGTACAAGTAATCCTGGTCGATCACGAAAACAATGAACCGGCTGATGAAAAGGCAGAGAAACAAGGCGTTAATCTGCTGCACAGTCATTTTACCAAAAAAGACCGGGCAGAAAAGGAAAAACGAATTTTAGAGATAGGCTCCCAAGAGAGCGCGGAAAGTGGCATCTGGATCGCCACGCAAATTGTCGAGGCTTCTTTGGACATTGATTTTGACCTGTTGTTTACTGAATTGTCGGATTTGAACGGCTTGTTTCAACGGATGGGAAGATGCTACAGGCACCGGGATTTGGACCAGCCGTATAACTGCTTTGTCTTTACCGGTGGAGGAAAACTATGCAGCGGAGTGGGGTATTTCATAGACAAGCAGATCCACCACCTTTCCAAAACAGCTTTACTGGCAGTGGACGGCATAATCAGGGAAGAAAAAAAAGTAGCCATGGTGCAAGAACTGTATACCAGGGGAAAGCTGCCGGAGTACTATCAGGAGATTAAAAAAACGATTGACTATGTCAATGCGCATTCACCTTATGAACTTGATAAAAAAGAGGCCGGTGAAAAATTCCGCAATATAGACACGGTGAGTGTAATCCCGCGAGGAGTTTATGAAGCCCATAAATTAGAAATCGAGCAAGCCATTGAAACGCTGCAGAGGGATTACGGCGGGATGGATAGGACACAGGTAAGGGAGATAAAAGCAGATGCGCGCAAGGTGATCGTTAGTTATATAGTGGATATTGCCCAGTATTTAGCCGATCAAATGGAAACAACAGCGCGTAAAATCAATGACTATGAACAAATTCACATTGCTGAATGCGACTACAATAACTGGGAGGGGATTATCCGCCCAGCTCTAAAAAGCAAAGCGGAAATTCAGGATTTCTCATCGCGTTCTTTTTAACAATCTGATATTTGGGCGTAGACGGGAGAGGATGCAGTATGCGTGTTACGGGAACCATGTTCTATTATTATTGTGTATGTCAGAGGAAATTGTGGTCTTTCTACCATGATATCAGGCTGGAAAACGAGAGTGACAAAGTACTGCTAGGCAAGCTGCTTGATGATACGGCCTATAGCAGGGAACAAAAACATATTATGATCGACGAGACAGTGAATGTGGACTTTATCAAGGACTGGAAAGTGTTGCACGAGGTCAAAAAAAGCAAGAGCATCGAAGAGGCCTCCATTTGGCAGGTAAAATACTATTTGTATTTTTTGCATCAAAGGGGAATGAAAATCGAGAAGGGCGTTCTGGACTATCCGCAGATTCGAAAACGAGAGGAAATCGTTCTACAGACAGGAGACACGCAAAAGATTGAAGAGATGTTGGAGGATATCGAAAGGATCGTGTCCCAGGAAAAGATGCCGTCGCCTATCGATTCTAAGATATGTAAAAGCTGTGCTTATTACGAATATTGCTATGTGTGAGGAGGGATTGGGGTGGCGGAAAGTTTCTATCTGTTTTCCAATGGGGATTTGATGAGAAAAGACAATGTGCTGAGGATGGTGGCCCCGGATGGGCGGTTTAAAGATATTAAGGTAGAGATGACGAGGGATATTTACTTATTTGGAGAAGTGGGATTAAACACCAAATGCCTGAATTATGCCGGCCAACTCTCCATTCCCATTCATTTCTTTAATTACTACGGTTTTTATACGGGCAGCTTCTACCCGAAAGAAGAAAACGTATCGGGAAAATTACTAATTGAACAAGTTCAGCATTATACAGCGCCCGAGAAGCGTCTGGAAATCGCTAAGGCTTTGGTGGAAGCGGCAAGCTGTAATATCTTGCGAAACCTGCGCTATTATAATGAACGAGGTCGGGACCTGGAATCATGTATGGGGGAAATCAAGGCTTTAAGACAAGGGACCCAGCGCTCCAAAGATGTCAATGAATTAATGGGTTTGGAAGGAAGCATACGGCGAGCTTATTATAGCGCCTGGAAGGACATTATTAATCAGGAAATTGATTTTGAAAAAAGGGTCAAACGTCCTCCCGATAATATGATTAATGCCTTAATCTCTTTTGTAAATTCCCTGGTGTACGTGACCTGTTTGTCGGAAATCTATAAGACGCAGCTGCATCCTGCTGTGAGTTACCTGCATAGCGCCGGGGAGCGTAGATTTTCTCTCTGTTTGGATATTTCAGAGGTATTTAAACCCTTAATTGCTGACCGCCTAATATTTTCCATGTTAAATAAAAAAATGCTGGCGGAAAAGGACTTTGAACGGGAGTCGAATTTTTGCTACTTAAAAGAAGCAGGGCGTAAACGTCTTTTAGAGGAATATGATAACTATCTGGAACGCACCATCCGGCATAAAGGGTTGAAAAGAGATGTTTCTTACCGGCATTTGATTCGCTTGGAATGCTACAAATTAATCAAGCATTTGATGGGAGATAAAAGGTATGAAGGGTTTACAATCTGGTGGTGATGATCATGTATATTATATTAGTTTATGATATTCAGATGGATGAAGGTGGAGCTAAAGTATCCAGACGGATCTTTAAAACCTGTAAGAAATATTTAACCCATATTCAAAAATCAGTTTTTGAAGGGGATATTACCCCGGCCTTATTAAAGAAATTGCAGGTAGAATTAACACCTAATATTCGTAAGGACAGGGATTCGGTATTAATCTTCAAAAGTAGAGAGGAACGTTGGCTCCAAAAGGAATTCTGGGGGAAGGAGGATGATAAAACTTCAAATTTTTTTTGAACAGAATTTCTGTCGACCGCCAATACGGTATTTCCCCGTGCAGGTCGACAAGTCTCTAAATACAGGAGAATCCATCGAAATGCATCCGAACTTTACTGAAAAATTGCATCCAGACCATTAAGCTAATAGTCGACGACAGAAGATGCTATGCAATCCCTGGATATAAGCCCAACCTCAGCGGCAGGCTGATAATCTAACCATACTGGAATGTAAAGATACCTGCCCTATCTCAGCAAGGACGACATTGCCCTCTGATAATCTAACCATACTGGAATGTAAAGCAGTAATGCCAAGTTTGCGGGAGCGGAGCGGGGTTACTGATAATCTAACCATACTGGAATGTAAAGCAGTTAAAGATTGAAATTGTTCTTTTGGAGTCAATTATCTGATAATCTAACCATACTGGAATGTAAAGCCACGATAGGCAATAGCAAAAGAACGGCTATGGTACTGATAATCTAACCATACTGGAATGTAAAGACTCAATCAGGATGGGCTTCCGGGTTTCCTCATCGACTGATAATCTAACCATACTGGAATGTAAAGACGAATAGTAAGCTTTTCTTCATCGGTCAAAACAATCTGATAATCTAACCATACTGGAATGTAAAGAATGCTATCTCCTGAGCTTCATATGTTCGTTAACCACTGATAATCTAACCATACTGGAATGTAAAGATCTGCGACTATGATATCAAGGCTCTCAGCAACACCCTGATAATCTAACCATACTGGAATGTAAAGCTACGAACGGGTGGGAGTCCAAATCACAAGTTGATGCTGATAATCTAACCATACTGGAATGTAAAGCCTATACCCCTATTGTATGATGTAAAAAGTCTCGCTGATAATCTAACCATACTGGAATGTAAAGATCCTGTAGTCACACCAAAACCTGGATTGCGTATATCTGATAATCTAACCATACTGGAATGTAAAGATATTTATTATGACTTTAAAGACTTCTCAGGATTTCTGATAATCTAACCATACTGGAATGTAAAGATGGTTAAAATAACGGTAGAGAATTTCCAGAAGTATCTGATAATCTAACCATACTGGAATGTAAAGACAAATAATATCAATTAACCCAAAAGTAGAATAAATCTGATAATCTAACCATACTGGAATGTAAAGATTTCTTTTAAAAGGATTACCACAATTGCATTTAAACTGATAATCTAACCATACTGGAATGTAAAGCATTATAAAGACAAGATTCAATATCAGGTTTCCAATACTGATAATCTAACCATACTGGAATGTAAAGACTGGAACTGCTGATTCCGATGCTTTCGTATTGAGACTGATAATCTAACCATACTGGAATGTAAAGTTCTCTCAACTTTATGTGTATAACGCCAGCAATAGAGCTGATAATCTAACCATACTGGAATGTAAAGACAGGTAAAAGATGCTGGTACAAAAGAACTGGCCCGCTGATAATCTAACCATACTGGAATGTAAAGAAGTTTATAGGGATCTACTCTGAGAATTCTGGCTATCTGATAATCTAACCATACTGGAATGTAAAGGGGTGTAGATAAGGCCGGAGCTTTCAAAGAGTCCGGCTGATAATCTAACCATACTGGAATGTAAAGACCGCCTGAACCGGGACCCATACCAGCCGCTTCCATCTGATAATCTAACCATACTGGAATGTAAAGGGGAATGTCAAACTTAACGAGGTCCTCAACACCCATACTGATAATCTAACCATACTGGAATGTAAAGACCTCCTCGTCTACCTTTAGCGCGGAGCCTGTTGACTGATAATCTAACCATACTGGAATGTAAAGAGAGCAGACGGGAACGCAAGAAGGCTGCTGGATTGGCTGATAATCTAACCATACTGGAATGTAAAGTCCGTAGGGAGGTCTTGTGATCAGGTGATAGCCTCCACTGATAATCTAACCATACTGGAATGTAAAGGAATTCTGCTTTGGCACAGCAGTAGCGAGCAGTAAGCTGATAATCTAACCATACTGGAATGTAAAGACGTCAGCCTGATCAGAAGCTTCATGGAATACTACACTGATAATCTAACCATACTGGAATGTAAAGACATACATTAGCCTCGACACCCTGTCCCGCATCTCTCTGATAATCTAACCATACTGGAATGTAAAGCTCGGAGGTCCGCAAGGGCCTCCGCTTTATTTAATGCTGATAATCTAACCATACTGGAATGTAAAGGAAAGAATCATCATGCAGCCCGAAACCATCACACCTGATAATCTAACCATACTGGAATGTAAAGAAACCCTCGATCCTGCTGGCACCCAGTGCCTTACAGCTGATAATCTAACCATACTGGAATGTAAAGAAGTTTATTATGACGCAACCAATAAGCGGTTCACCCTGATAATCTAACCATACTGGAATGTAAAGCTGGGCGGTATCAACGATCCGGATTACGAAAATATTCTGATAATCTAACCATACTGGAATGTAAAGGGGCTCTTTTGCATCGGGCATGTAACGTGGTCACATTCTGATAATCTAACCATACTGGAATGTAAAGCCTCCTTGGCCAGCAGCGTTGGGGTCTATGTAGGCCTGATAATCTAACCATACTGGAATGTAAAGTTTCATAGCCTCCCTATGTACGGCTCTTGGAACTCGCTGATAATCTAACCATACTGGAATGTAAAGATTTTTCTCTAAATCAGCGTATGGCATCCAAGCTCACTGATAATCTAACCATACTGGAATGTAAAGTTGGAAGTAGTGGTGGAGGTCGAGCCTGGTGTGAGCTGATAATCTAACCATACTGGAATGTAAAGAACCATGGAGCTATCTTACTTAGCAGACCTGTCAGCTTCTGATAATCTAACCATACTGGAATGTAAAGAGGTTAATAATTTGGACAAAACCCGGCATCAACAGACTGATAATCTAACCATACTGGAATGTAAAGACGCAAATCTGTGTGATTTTATCCGTCATAATTCTGCTGATAATCTAACCATACTGGAATGTAAAGTGAGCTTCATAAGGGCTTTTTTGGTGAGAGCCAGTCTGATAATCTAACCATACTGGAATGTAAAGTTCTGATTACCCCTTTCAAATTTGGTTTGATCGGGCTGATAATCTAACCATACTGGAATGTAAAGGTAGCTGTACCTGCTGGTGCTGTAGTAGTAATAGCCTGATAATCTAACCATACTGGAATGTAAAGTATGTGAAAGCAAGAATAACGATAAGGACCGGAACGCTGATAATCTAACCATACTGGAATGTAAAGCGCCAAAAGAGCTAGTTGATATCAAAGAACTTGGCTGATAATCTAACCATACTGGAATGTAAAGTTCGGCCTGGATGAAGCCTGGCTGGACGTCACGGGCTGATAATCTAACCATATTGGAATGTAAGGGTACCGGTACAATAGATTGTTCGTCATTGCATGCCGTAATCTTACCGGATTCTATAGCCAAAATACGGAGTCTGCGGAGCTAGTCATAGTATGTTTTGATGTTTATATTTTTCTTAGCGCACCAGGCCACAACAGTCATATCGCTTGCCTGGCAGGTCTGGATGATTTTTGTCTATTGTTTTAGCCTAAACTCGGTTTTGGCTTCAGTGACTTGCTCCACCCGAGATACCTCCTCCTAGGCTTCTTAGACTTTTTAGATAGAGTCGAAAAAGTCCAAACAGGTCTAAAACCTAGGATGAATTATCCTATATTCATGCCCGCAGTGTAAGGCATCCTTGTATTGACCGTTTACAAAAGAACGAATCTGTTTCCTTACTAGAATAGTGCCTTCAGACCACACTTTTTCCCACAGAATAAGAATATGCCCGGAGCCTGGGCCTGGAACGAACAAGGGGCAGAGTCAGCGGCCGACTTCCTCGCCGTGATTAATGTTAAGGCCGGGAGTAGACGATTATATAAGCATGCCGGGCTTTTATTTTGCTCGATAATTACGCGCCTACTGCTTTTAAGCAGGAACTCAAAGGGGGCGTAAATAGTCCAAAAAGCAAGGGATATAATTGTAGGTTAAGAAAGGAAGAGGACTGATGCAGGTGCAAAGAGGAGAAATTGCCGTAGAGTTGGATCTGCTTGCCCATAATCTGCCGGTGGTCATGAATGTTGTCGAGCAGTCGGCCCTGGTTTTTGGCATGCCGGGCAGAGACGCCCTGGCTTTAACCTTGGCCGCGGAAGAGGTTTTCAACTATTTATGCGTTCAGACGGATGTCAAAGAAAGCGTGCGTGCGGTGTGTAAAAACGGAATCTACTATGTTCAGATCGATTTTATATTTCCGCGCAGCAATCTCGATCTCCGGGCGTTTAACCTGGCAGCTGATTTAGACCTGGAGGATGACAGCCAGCTGGAGGAAATGGGGCTTTTGATTGCCGCGCGCAGTGTGGACCGCCTGTTTATAAGCGATGAACCCGGCCAATTGATGATATTGACTCTCTATAAAGAAAAGAGCTATCCGGCGATGGAAGACCAGGCTCCCCGCACTGTGGAGGAGAGAACGCGCTTCTTTATAAAACCGCCCGATAACGAAGATCTGAAATCTTTTTGCCAGCTGGCTGCGGCAAGCTTGACGGAGGCCGGTGAGCTGCCCCCGTTTATGAGCTATCCCGGAAAATTCGTGGACATGATCCGTTCCGGGGAATACGACGCGGCACTGGCCTTTGACGAGCGGCAGGCTGTCGCGGGCGGCATTGTCTGGAGAGCCCGGGCCCGGAAAACGGTGGAGGTATATGGGCCTTATCTTCTGGCCAAGGCGGAAGGGATGCCTGAGGCCCTGATCGAATACTGCCTGGAGCAAACCGGCCGTTCCGAAGCGGTAGGCGTCATAAACCGCAGCGGCGCGGCTGATCTTGGCAAACAGTATTTTGAGGAACTGGGGACCGTTGTGAATTATCAGGCCGACGGAATGAGCAGAAAGACCACCGCCTATTACCGGCAGTTGTGTGAAGATCCCGGGCAGAGGATTTGGACCCACATTGATCTGCTACCTTACCTGCAAAGCGAGTACCAGCGGCTGTTTCTGCCCCGCGATCTCCGGGTGGTCAGCAATATGGGCGAACAGAGCAACCGGCATTCGGTTTTTTCCGCGGAATTGGGCAGTAAACAGGCCATTCTGCGGCCCTTGCTTAGCGGAGAGGATACCGCCGCCAACCTGACCCGGCACTTGCAGTTGCTGAGCCGGGAGAAGATTATGAACATTTTTTTTGAAATAGATTTGGGCGTCGCCTGGCACGCCGGGATGGTTCCGGCATTATTAGAGCGGGGTTTTAAGCCCTGCCTGATCCTGCCCTACGCGGGCCAGGGGGATCTGCTGTTAATGCAGTTTCGGGCGGGTGATGCACAGTGATAAGCGTAGCTTTTGATAATCTGGTTCCTTCTTATATAAACAAGTTTGACGCCTACATTCCCAGCAAACCTGATCCGGAATTGAAGAAGATGTTCGGCTGTACTACCCTGTACCGCTTGAATAACAATGAAAATCCCCTGGGGCCGCCCCGGGCCTCCCGGGAAATATTGCGCGGCTTCAATCCGGCCCAGGCCGCTATTTATCCCAGTGGAGATTCCTATTACCTGAGGGAGAAACTGGCTGAAACCCATGGAGTCCACCCGGATCAGATCCTGGTCGGCAACGGTGCCAATGAAGTGATCACTTTTGTCATAAATGCCTTTTGTGAAGCTGGAGACAACATCATTACCGCAGACAAGACCTTTGCGGTTTATGAATGGGTGGCTATCTTTTCCGGCTATGAAGCCCGCCTGGTTCCTTTAAGGGATTACGCTTTTGATGATGAAGCGATGCTCAGGCAGGTAGACCGGCGCAGCAAAATACTCTTTGTCTGCAATCCCAACAATCCCACCGGTACATACTGGAACCAGGATAAGCTGGTCCGGTTTTTGGACCGGGTGGACGGCCGGCAGATAGTGGTGGTGGACGAGGCTTACTGCGAGTTTGTGGAACAAGACGATTTCCCTGATTCTTTAGCCCTGATGAAGCGTTATCCCAACCTGGTGATTTTCCGCACCTTCTCCAAGATGTACGGCCTGGCCGGACTTCGTATCGGCTACCTGGTGGGCAGCATGGATGTGGTGAACATCATCCGCAAAGCCTGCGTGGTGTACTCGGTAAACACCCTGGCCCAGGAAGCGGCCATTCTGGCTATCGATGACCGGGAGCACGTGGAGCGCACCCGGCGCTTGGTTAAGCTGGAAAAGGCTTACCTGCGGAGGGCATTCGACCGCCTGGGTCTGTCTTACGTGATCAATGAGGGCAACTTCGTTATGCTCAAGCTGCCCATCAGCGACACCCTGGCTTATCGCAAACTGATGACCCGGGGGGTCATGGTGCGCACTATGACGGGATTTCGTTTTCCCAATTATATTCGTATAACAATAGCTCAGCATGAGGCCATGGAGGCCTTTATAAAAGGATTGGAACATATTCTCTAAATATGAACAAGCTTGAGGAGGGGTAGGGCGTGAATAACTCTGAAAACCAGGAAGCGCTTGCTGAGGTTAGAAGGATGCTGCCGGAAGATGCTCCTAGAGTAGTTGAACTGTACCGCAGCGTCTACGGAGACGAGTATCCGATCAAAGCGGTTTACGATGTAAACAGTATTATCGAGCAGCAGCAAAACGGAGATATGATAAGGATTATCGCCGTTACCGGGGAAGGCCGGGTGATTGGGCAGGTTGCGGTCTACCGGTCCTGCATCAGCAACCCGGCGCTTTACGAGGAAGGTCAGGGAATAGTAGTCCTGGAATGCAGAAACCAGGGCATCCTGGACCGCTGCATGAAGTATGGCCATGAAGAGGTCTACCCGCAAATGATGGAGCAGCTCTGGGGAGAAGCGGTCTGCAACCATATTTATACCCAAAAGGTGGCTGCGCGGCTGGGATACTATGAAACCGGTATTGAACTGGACCTGATGCCGGCCGCTACTTATCAAAAAGAACGGAGCAGCCAGGGCCGGGTGGCTTCCCTGCTGCTGTTTAAAACTTTCAAGATATCACCCCAGACCGTTTACCTGCCGAAAATCTATAAGGACAGCCTGCGTTATCTTTATTCGGTCTATGATTTCGGCCACAGCTTCCTGGAGGCCGGTGAGCCCTTGCCTCCGGATCCTACCCGCGGCTCAACCGAAATATACGCCGGAGCCGGGGTAGCCCGCTTTACCATTAGTGAATTGGGAAATGATCTGGAAGATTATCTGCTGCAAGCGGAAAAGGAGGCAGCCGCCCAGAATTGCTGCATCCTGCAGGTGTATGTAAACCTGGCTTCACCTGCTAACGGAGCGGCGATCGATATATTGCGCAGACACCGGTATTTCCTTGGAGGGGTGCTGCCGCGCTGGTTTGACAGCGACGGGCTGCTGATGCAGAAAGTGTTGCATGAACCCAATATGGCCGGTATTCACCTGTATCCCGAACGGGCTAAAAAGATACTGGCGATGATTGAGGCGGATCGCAATTCCGTTATGGTTTAAAGCAGGTGACAAAAGGGGAGTAGGAAGATGAGGGAGCCTGTTGCTATTGGAACTACTCTGCCGCGCGCCGACGGTCCCGCTAAGATTACCGGGAGGGAAAAATACGCGGCTGATCTGTACCCGGAGGGCCTGCTGTGGGTGGGTATAAAAACCTCCGATTACGCCCACGCCCTGATCAAGCATATCGATACGGGGCCCGCCCTGCAAATACCCGGCGTGAGGGCGGTTTTAACCTGCCGGGATGTAAAGGGCGGCAACCGGGTGGGCATGCCGGAAGGAGACCAACCGGTGCTGGCTGATGACAAGGTCCGCTACCGGGGAGACGCGCTGGCTTTGATCCTGGCCGAAAGCCGGGACATTTTGCCGGAGGCCGCGGACCTGATCAAGGTCGAGTATGAAGAGCTGCCGGCGGTATTTGATGCGGAGCAGGCAATGCTCCCCGATGCGCCGGTTTTACATGAAAAGCGAGCCGGCAAGAACATATTGCTGAGCGGCGTTATAGAACGGGGCGAGGGCCGGGCGGCCTTGGCGGACTGCTATGCGCTGGTCGAAGCCGAGTTTGAGCTGCCCGCTCAGGAGCATGCCTATCTGGAAACCGAAACCGGTGTAGCCTGGATGGATGAGGAAGGCGTTCTGGAGGTGGTGGCTTCCACCCAGACCCCCTTTCGGGATCGCATGGAATTGGCTCACGCACTGGGCCTAGCGCCTGAAAAGATCAAGGTGGCGGCTCCTTATCTGGGGGGCGGTTTTGGAGGCAAAGACGGCATTACCGTGCAGGCTTACCTCGGTCTGGCCGCTCTTCATTCCCAGGGGCGGCCGGTTAAAATGTGGAACACGCGGGAGGCGAGCTTTATATCCTCCACCAAAAGGCATCGGGCCCGGCTGCAATACCGCCTGGGATGCCGGGCCGACGGAACCCTGCACGCCTTGAGCTGCCGTATCGTTCTGGATACCGGGGCTTACGCCCACCTGGGCGGTCCCATCCTGGAGATGGCCCTGGAACATGCCGCCGGGGTCTATCGCGTAGACCATGTTTATATCGAAGCCTATTCGGTTTATACCAACAATCCGGTGAGCGGAGCGTTTCGGGGATTCGGCGCTACCCAGGCCCTGGCCGGGATAGAACAGACCATGGATAGGCTGGCGGCTAAAATAGGTATGGACCCCCTGGAATTCCGGCTGAAAAACGCGGTTGACCGGGGTGACGAAATAGGCAGCGGAGTATTGATGCGCAACAGCACCGGGATCAGGGCCTGTTTGCATAGGGTGCAGGAGCATCCCCTCTGGGCCACCAGACGGGAATGGGAGAAAGCCGCCCCGCCTTTCAAAAGAAGGGCGGTGGGGGTGGCGGCCGGCCTACAGGGAACCGGTTATGGCCCGATGATCGCCGACATCGCCAACGCCAAACTGGAGCTCTTGCCGGACGGCCGGTTCCGGATCTATTGCGGAGTGGCGGATATGGGACAGGGCAATAATGCGACCAATATTCAGGTGGCCGGGGAGGCTTTGAAGCAAGCCGCCGACGCCTTTGAAATCTGGCAGCCGGATACCGCCAATTCTTTGCCCTCCGGCTCAGCGGCGGCCAGCCGGACCACCTTTTCTTACGCCAATGCCCTGTTGGGCGCCTGTCGCATGATAGAAGCAAGGATACTGATCCGCGCCTGCAATATGGGACTAGACTACCACCGGGAGGACCTGATGCTCCTTCCCGGCCGGGTTCGCCATCTGCCTTCGGGAAAAGATATTCCCCTGGCAGCAATAGCCGGGACGATGACTGCGGCTGAACGGCTGGCGGTTTATGCTTACAAGGCTCCGGTGGTCAGGAAGGCGCCGGCTCTCGTCGACCCCGCTATCCAGGTGGCGGGTTTTCCGCACCTGATATTTTCCTTTGCCTGCCACCTGGCCTGTATTGAAATTGATGAGTTGACCGGAGAGATATCGGTTTGTGATTACCTGGCCTGTACCGACGGCGGGAAGGTGCTTAATCCCCAGGTTTATGAACAACAGATTCAGGGTGGGGTGGTTCAGGGAATGGGTTATGCCCTGTGGGAGGATTTCAGGC
>Ga0228536_1000868_pt1 | contig 41603 bp, 28 predicted proteins | sample SJ1Smetagenome_FD_168611 | JGI IMG/M metagenome (GOLD analysis project Ga0228536, IMG submission 168611) | Enriched culture of PCE-dechlorinating microbial communities from Ithaca, New York, USA - SJ1.S | ecosystem: Engineered > Modeled > Simulated communities (microbial... > Unclassified...
TCCAATGCCTCTGCTTTGAACTCCCGCGTGTATTCCCGATATTTCCTGTCGTTCATGCCTGATCTCCTGATTTTTCTAGTCTACCCGATCAGGACATTTTTTGTGTCCACTTTCTCGCTCATTTCCACCTGGCTTCCACGGTTGGAGGGATGATCCCCAACTGTCGGGTGGGCAGGGAGACCCAAGGAGGCGCATGTGGCACTAAGACACTTCTTCCGAACGATTCAGAAGGCGTGGCGGTTCATTCTCATCATCACCCTGCTGGCATGGTCCATCGCGTTGATCATCTCCAACAGCACAACGCCGTTATACCGCGCCACGGCGACCTTCGTCATTTCGCCCAATGCCGATCTGACCAGCAACCGCGATATGTTCACCAGCCTCGACACGCTGGATAAACGCACCATCAGCTCCACCTATGCCGACATTTTGCAGAGCAACCGGGTGTATGTGGAAACCGCCAGAAACTTGAACATGGATGCGCTGGCCATCAGCCGGTTTGCCCCAAAAGCCACGGTACAACCCGATTCGAATATCCTGGTGCTTTCGGTTGAGGGGCCCGATCCGCAGGTGGCGGCTTTACTGGCCAACAACATGGGGCAAAACGGGTTGAACTACATCAACGGTCTGTACCAGGTTTATACCCTGTCATTTCTTGATCAGGCGCAGACGCCGGGCAAGCCCTTTGTTCCGCAGCCGCTGCGCGAAGGCGGCATTGCGGCAGCCATTGGCCTGGGCATTGGCATTGTGCTGGCAGTGCTGGGTGAAACCATGCGCGCGCCGCTGGAAGCGCTGCGCGAACGCATGAACACCGACCAGCAGTCCGGGGCGTTTACCCAGCGCCACCTGAAACGCTTGTTAGAGGAAGAATTACTGCGCAACCCCGATGCGCCGGTGTCGCTGGGGCTGATTGAACTGGAGGGCTTGCAAGATTTGCTCGACGCTTTGCCGGCGGTGGTGCAGTCTGACCTGATGCGACAGGTGGCTGCCATGCTGCGCAACCAGTTGCGCGGCAATGATATGGTGGGGCGCTGGGGTAAATTCAGTTTCGCCCTGCTGTTGCCTTCCACGCCGCAGCAGCCCGCCACGCACACCATCGAGCGCATCCGCAAGGTGCTGGATGAGCCGTTGTCCATTGAAACGGCGCGCGAACCGCTGCGCCTGGCTCCCGGCGCCGGGCTGTCCACGCACCAATTAGATGAAACACCCAGCCAGTTGGCCGAACAGGCTGAACTTGCCCTGCGCCGTTCGCTGGAGGGCGACCATGCCACTGTGTGCTATGAACGGCAGTCGGAAGGAGGTGCGCAATGATCCGTAAAGCCATGCTGATTACTGGAATCTGGATGTGCCTGGCGGGCTTGATCACCGCCCCGGTTGCGGCGGCGGTTCTGCCCCAGGCTGACACCCCCACACCCGCTGACCAGGAAACTCCAACAGCCAACACAGAAGCGGAAAAAGGCGACGCGCTGTCCCTCAAAGACCTGGGCATGGCCCGTGAGCGCAACCTGCAGGGACCCTACGACAGTTTTACGCTGGAATTTACGCTGCCTGCAGACTGGAAACTGCTGCCGGGAGCTGAATTGCAGCTTGACCTGATCGCTTTCTTCTCCAACCTGCTGGTGGGGCAAGAGCAGCGCGACCTGGGCGGCGTGGTAGCCGGCGCGCTGGATGTGACCTTGAACGATGTGGCGCTGCCCAAAACCATGCTGCAAAACAACGGCCAGCAAAAGGTGATTCTGCCGCTGCCCCCCGAAGCCTTGCAGCCCGACACCTTAAGCGGCCTGCACCGCCTGGTGATTCAATGGGACGCCAGCGCCTCGTGCGATTTCAACCTGGCCACCAGCCTGCTGCTGGCCAACACCTCGCAATTTGTGCTGCCGCACCAGGTTGTCAGCCTGCCGCTGAACCTGGCTGATTTCCCGCGCCCGCTGGCGCAGTATAACCAGGCGGCTGCGGCGGTGTACCTGGTGACGCCGGATAAACCCGGCGAGACTGAATTGCAGGCAGCCCTGTCTCTGGCTGCGGCGCTGGGACGCCTGACTGGCGGCAGATTGGATTTGAAACTGATTCCAGCCAGCCAATTGACGCAAAACCGCCGCAATGAGGCGCACTTGATTTTTGTTGGAAAAGATGAAAGTTTCGCGTTATTAAATGAAGTGAACCTGCCGTTGAGTGCAGCCGACGCCGAACAACCCGGCGAAAGTGACGGAACCCTGCAAATGGCGGTTTCGCCGTGGAACCCGGCGCGCGCCGTGCTGGCCGTGGCGGGCACCGGCGATGCAGCGGTGCTCAAAGCTGCCCTGGCGCTGGGCAGCGGTGAACTGATTACCAATGCGCAGGGTGACGCTGCCATTGTGCGCGATGTGCGCGCGCAAACAACTCCGGCTGGCTATGTTAATCAACAAACCCTGGCCGGCCTGGGTCAGAAAGAATTGATCTTCTCGGAATTTGGCGCGCACACCCGCCAGGTGAATTTTGAATTACCCGCCGGAATTTCGGTGGGCGCCGATGCCTACCTGGAGCTGGTTTTCAACCATTCGCAGTTGATCGACTATCTGCGTTCGGGCATTGTGGTGCGCGTCAACGGCGTGGCGGTGGGCAGTGTGCGCCTCAGCGACACCACCGCCGGCGTGAGCAGCGTGCGCATGATTTTGCCGCCCACCGTGCTGCGCACAGGTGTCAATCAGCTTGATTTCCAGGTTGACCTGGTTCCTCGCGATGTGTGCGCCGATCCGCGGCGCGGCAGCATGTGGGTGACCATTTTCCCCACCACCAACCTGTATCTGCCCAAAACCAGCCTGCCCATCAGCAGCGAACCGCTGGATAACCTGGGCGCCTATCCGCTGCCGCTGGTCAATGACAACGAATTGGCCAGCACGGTGGTGGTGTTACCCGCCGCCGACCCGGCTGCCTGGGATGTGGCGGCTGAGTTGTTATTCAACCTGGGCGCACACACCGCCGGGCGTCTCAGCAGCCCCGCGCTGCTGTTTGCCGAAAACGCCGACCCGGCTGCCTGGCAGGGCAAGAACCTGCTGGTGGTGGGGCGGCCGGGTCAACTGGCTGTGCTGGAGCAGTTGAAAGCCGTGCTGCCCGTGCCGTTTGCAGCCGGCAGCGACCTGCCCGCTGGCGATGCCTTTCGCGTGGAATATAACCTGACCGAAAGCACCCAACTCGGCTTTTTGGAAATGGCCCCGCTGGACGGCGCAACCGCCTACCTAGTGCTGGGCAACAGCGATGAGGGGTTGCGCAGCGCGGCGGCCGCACTGCAAAGCGACGCGCAGGAGCAAACCCTGGCGCAGGGCAATTTTGCCATCGTGCAGGGCAGCCGCCTGGTGGTGGAGAACTTCGCATTGGCTGCCGGTGAAACTGCGGCGGGCGACTTGACCCCACCCTGGGAGCTGGAGAAAACCCCGGCGGCAGGAGCCACGCCTTCCGGCGGCGTCACTGCCTACCCGGTGCAGCGCGAGCCCTGGGTGATGCCGGTGCTGGTTGTTTCAGTGGCGGGCATTGTGGTGCTGGCGGCGCTGGAGATCCGGCGCATGCTGCCGGGCAAACGGCGGTAATGGAGATTTCAACAGACCTCACAGGTTTTAAACCTGTGAGGTCTTTTCTAATTGGGGGCTTGAATTAATAGAAAATATGTGCTATTATTTTGCGAGGGGGAATCTTACTTTCCCTTCTTTGATCCTCTTGAAAGGAGTGAAAAGGATGTCAAAAGTGATTCATTTTGAAATTTGTGCAAGCAATGTGCAGCGTGCAGTAGATTTTTACCGACAGGTGTTCGGCTGGCACATTGACAAGTGGGGCGGTGAGATGGAGTACTGGCTGGCGATTGCCGGGAAAGAGGAAGAGCCGGGCATCAACGGCGCCATCACCCCGCGCAGCGAAACCATGAGCGGCACGGTGAACACCATCAGCGTGCCCTCGCTGGATGAAGTTATGCAGGCGGTGACCGCTGCCGGCGGCAAGGTACTCACCCCGCGCATGACCGTGCCCGGTGTGGGCTACATGGCCTACTGCCTGGACAGCGAAGGCAACCAGTTTGGCGTGATGCAGGAAGACAGCCAGGCAAAGTGACCTGCACAAAAGAACATTTATAATGGCTGCTGGTTTCGGCAGCCTGTGCGTTTTTGCGCTACAATTAAGACGCCTGACACAAAAATTGCCTGCCAGTTTATTGGTGGAAAAATGGAGGCGTCTTATGCTTTACTCGTTAACCGGTGACAAACGGGCGCGCGTGCAGCGCATTCGCGCCAGCCTGGTTGAATCGCGTCCCGGCATTTGCCCCGAACGCGCGCAAATGTACACGCAGGCTTACCAGCAGTTTGAAAATCAACCTCCCATCCTCAAGCGCGCCCGCGCGCTGCGCATGTACCTGGAAAACCTCTCCATTTACCTGGGAGAGGATGACTTGATTCCCGGCTGGCAGTCCTCGCACCCGCGCTGGGCGCCCATCTTCCCCGAATACGCCTGGAAGTGGGTGTACGATGAGCTGGACCGTTTCAACCACCGCCAGTATGAGCATTTCCACATCAGCGATGAGGCGCGTGAAGAACTGCGCCGAATTTTGCCGTGGTGGCAGGGGCGTTCGCTGTTTGAGCGCATTGAAGCGCGCCAGCCCGACTTTGTTAAAGAGGCCAGCCGCATGGGCGTCACCAGTTGGACCGGGCAGGCCACTTCGGGCGAGGGGCACATCGTGGTCGATCACCGCATGGCGCTGGAGCGAGGTTTTGAAGCTCTGCGCGCGCGTGCTGCGTCCTTAAAGGAAGGACTGGCGCTGTACGAACCGCAGGCGCTGGATCAGCGCGATTTCTACGAAGCGGTGGAAATTGTGTGCGACGGCGTGCTGACCTTTGCCGAGCGCCTGGCGCAGACGGCTGAACAGCAGGCGCTGACCGTTGCAGATGAAACCCGCCGCGCTGAACTGCAGCGTATGGCAGCCGACCTGCGCACGGTTCCAGCCGAACCGGCGCGCACCTTTCGCCAGGCGTTGATCAGCGTGTGGTTTGTGCACCTGATTCAACAGATGGAGAGCAGCGGGCATTCGGTGTCGCTGGGGCGCTTTGACCAGTACCTCTACCCGTACTATGAACGTGATCTGCAATCGGGTGAGATCACCGCGGAAGAAGCCCTGGAACTGGTGGAGCATTTCTACCTGAAGGTGTTTTCCATCATCAAACTGCGCACCGAGTCGCATTCGCGCACGCAAACTGGCTATCCCACCTATCAAAACCTGTGCGTGGGCGGGCAGCTTGCCGACGGCGAAGACGCGGTCAACCCGCTGAGCTGGCTGTGCCTGTCAGCCCTGGCTGAGATTCGCCTGTCGGAACCCAACTTCTATGTGCGCGTGCACCCCAATCTGTCGGAAGACTTTTTGCGTGAGGCGCTGCGCGTGGTGCGCATGGGCTTCGGCATGCCGGCTTTTGTCAATGACCAGATCATCGTGCCCTCGTTGGAAAAACGCGGCGTGGCGCACACCGATGCGTTGAATTACTCGACCATGGGCTGCGTGGAGGTGCTGGTGCCCGGCAAGTGGGGCTACCGCGCCAACGGCAAGAGCAAACTCAACATGCTCAAAGTGCTGGAATTGACCCTCAACGACGGGCGCGACCCTGAAAGCGGCTTGCAGCTCAAACCCGGCCGCGGCGACATCACCCAACTGCGCACGTTTGACGATTTGACGGCTGCCTGGCGCGAGCAATTGCTGTATTACACCCAGGTGCACGTGACCGCCGACAACATCAACGACCACGCCCTGGAAGAAATGGCGCCCAACGCTTTTTGCTCGCTGCTGGTGAACGACTGCCTGGAACGCGGCAAGCACCTCAACCAGGGCGGGGCGGTGTATGACAGCACCAGCGGCTGCCTGGTGGGCACGCCCAATGTGGGCAATGCCCTGGCGGCGCTGAAAAAACTGGTGTACGACCAAAAGAAATTGAGCGCGCAGGAAATCAAAGAGGCGCTGGACAGTAACTTCAGCGGGCAGCGCGGCGAGGAGATTCGCCAGATTTTGATGCGCCGCGCGCCCAAATATGGCGAAGACAACGACTTTGTGGATGACCTGACCGCGGCAGCTCTCAACGATTATTGCCGGGTGATTAGCGGGTTTAAGAACATGCGCCACGGGCGCGGGCCGGTCGGCGGCGGTTATTTCACCTCGACCAACACCGTGTCAGCCAACATCACAGCCGGCGATGTGGTGGGCGCCACCCCCGATGGTCGGCGGCGCGCCGAACCCACCGCCGACGGCGTTTCGCCCTCACAGGGCACGGGTGTCGACGGCCCCACGGCGGTGTTCCACTCGGCGGCGCGCCTGCCCACGGCTGAAATCACCGGCGGGCAATTGCTCAACATGCGCATCACCCCGGCCTCGCTGGGCAGTGAGGAGGGCATCCGCAAACTTTCGGCCATGCTGCGCACGTTTTTTGAAATGGACGGCTGGCATGTGCAGTTCAACACCGTCTCGACCGCAGTGCTGCGCGACGCCATGTTGCACCCCGAGAACTACAAAGACCTGATTGTGCGTGTAGCCGGTTACAGCGCCCTGTTTGTGGCGCTTGATCCCGCCCTGCAGCGCGACATCATCGCGCGCATAGAATATGAGGTGTAAACCAGCAAGGTTAATTTGGTGTTTGCATGAAATGCTACAAGGGTCGCCTCTTTATGAGAGGGGTGACCCTTGTTTTTTCGGAACTTATTGATGGGATAACCTGAATTTAGGTTTGCTGCTATTTAAAGGCCAGGCTGTTGATCACCTCGGCAAACTGGTCATCAACAGCCGCGCCGTTCTTACCCCTAAGAGATAATACAAATGTGGCATGTGAGCTGATTTTTCGATCAAAGAGTGATTTTTGCAAAATCGAATCCAGGGGCGCATTGAAGAAGTAGAGCGATTTCATGCCTTCACTGGACACAACAATCTTGCAAAACCCCAGTTTTTCCGTATTGATCCAGTTGGTTTCTGCAATGGATGCAGATGGATTGGTGCGCTGTTCTTCCGGCAGTACGGCCTCTTTGGCATAGGCCTGGCAGATGGCGCTGCGTGTTTCATCATCTGAATCAGGCGGGTCGAAATTCCATTCAGTCATATCCGCCCAGTGCAGCATCGCGCCGGTGGGTGTTTCCAGGCTCAGGGTTCCCAGGGCTGGATTTGAATATTCATTCAGTCTATAGATGACCGGGAACTGGAAGGTTATATACTCGGACACCTTACCCGCATAGGTTTGCAATGCGGTGGATTGCGCTTCCGCGTACTCCGGGAGGCTGACAGTGGTGCTGTTCCAATCGGAATATTCGGTGTCGATTTGGTACTCATTATACGCATAGGTTGTCAATTGCATAAAAGACCTGGAAAACTTCACCATATCCCCGTTTTGACTGTCAACATAGGCATATATCTCGGGCGCGCCTTTCATATAGGCGTCTTCCTGGTTTGGCAGCAATTCTACGGGGAGAATGATTTTATATTTATAGGTGTTGACGCCGTTGATGGTTTCTTCTCCCAGGAAATTGGCAGTACTGCTTTGCAGGTCTGCCTTAGTGATTTCTAAAACTCGAATTTCTGGAACACAGCGCACCTGCCAGTCAGCCTGCTGTTGCGGTTTATACACGTCGGTTGCGTCTTTCGCGTACAAGTAACCACCGATATACAAATTGCCAAACAGGCCCGCATTAAGCAGATCGATTGAGCTTTGCGTGGTTTCTAGCCAGATCTGATTGGCAGCATCCAAATAGCATGTTTCTTCAAAGACATGCGACTTATCGGAGGAGTTCAAATTTTCAATGGTGTGAGCCGTCACGGATTGCGCCCCATTGATCTTTGACCAGGCAATCGTTAAGGCATTTTCTTGGGTAACCGGTTCTGTGGTGGCTGTTGGCGGCAGGCTTGTGCTGGTTGGTTGAACGGCCTGTGCAGTCTCGGTGACAGGCGGGTCAGTGGGCAAAGTTGCATTGCCGCCTCCCGCTGAGCAGGCGGACAGGCTGAAACCCAGCACAAGGATGAGAAAATGGGCCAGTTTCATTTTTTTCATAATCCCTCCAATAGAAAAATCACCCTTTTCGAAAAATATGAAAAACTACGTTTTGGGAGAAAACAGAATACACCCCCATTGATTTAATTATATAATTTTTTTATTCTTTTTGTGTTTCATCCGCTTGCGTCTTGGCGTTTTCCAAATTCAGAAGGGGGCGCTTCACGTGGACGGGGGCTTATGCGCTTGACACGGTCTTTAACCCGTGATATCATGCAAAAAATTTCATTCACGAAAATAATTACAGTCATGATCTTTTTCGTCGGCATAAGAAACGGTGCGGAATTCACATCAAGGGAGGCAAGCCTGAATTCATCACGTTGTTCAGGGTGATAATCACATGGATATTGAGCAAATCATCGAAATTGCCCGCATGTATTATGAACAGAACCTCAGCCAGGAAGATATCGCATTAAAATCGAAAATTTCACGCGCCACAGTGTCGCGGGCTTTAAAAGATGCCCGCGAGCGCGGCTTCATCCGCACAGTGGTCATCTCTCCATCAGAAGTGAGCCAGCGCCTGCAAGACTGGCTGCGCACCCGCTTTAACTTGAAATTCGTGGCCATTGCGCCTTCGCGCACCGATACTGCCGCATCGATTGACCTGGTGGGGCAGGTGGCAGCCGCCCACCTGGAAGCGACTGTGACACTGGATTGCGTGCTGGGCGTGGCTGGCGGCCGCACCATGCTCTCGCTGGCCCGACAGTTGAAGCCCGCTGACCGCCCCGGCGTGCTGGTGCTGCCCATCATGGGCGGCTGGATCGGGCAGACTGCCATTTGCGCCAGTGATGTGGCGCGCGAAATTGCCGAACGCTGGAACGCGCGCGCCAATGTTCTGTTTGCCCCCGCTTTGGTGAAGGACGAAATAGCCCGCCAGGCATTATTGCGTGAAGAAGCCATTGCAGAAATTCTGCACAGTGCTTCCAACGCCGACATGGCGGTGATTGGCATCGCGTCGGTGACGCTGGAAGTGAACGCCGGCGACTATGTCAGCGGCACGGGGCGCATCAGCAGCCGCGACGTGGCTGAACTGGTTAAGCGGGGCGTGGTGGGCGAGACCTGCGCGCAGTTCTTCGACATCAAGGGGCGCCCGGTGGATGTGTGGAACCGCACCCGCACCATTGCCGTGCCGCTGGAAGACCTGGTGAAAATGCCCAGTGTGCTGGCTGTGGGCGCCGGGGCTGACAAAGCGCGCGCTTTCCTGGGCGCCTGCCGCATGGGAATTGTGAAATCTTTGATCGTCAGTGAAGACCTGGCCAATGAAATGCAGCGCCTGGATGCGTTGGAGTGAGAAAGGTTCCCTGGAAAGCATGAATTATCAAATCGCAGCATCCATGTCGTGCGCCAACCCCATCCATATTCAACAGGATTTTGAACGCCTGGAACAATCGGTGGTGAGCGCCTATCACTTTGACCTGTGCGATGGACTGTTTGCCCCCACTTTTTTGTTGAACCCGGCTGTGATTGGCGCGCTGCGCCCGTTGAGCCGCAAACGCTTTGATGTGCACCTGTATTGCCATTATCCTTCGCGTTACCTGGAAGAACTGAAGAAAAGCGGGGCGGATATCGTGGTGGTGCATGTGGAAGCTGAAGGCGAGAACTACCTGGATGTGATTCGCCAGATTCGCGGCATGGGCATGCAGGCGGGCGTGGGCATTCTGCCCACCTCAACCCTGCCAGATAATATTGACGAGGCCCTGGAACTGGTTTCGCTGGTGGTGGCCAACACAGTTGGCCCGGCCTATGCCGGACAGCCCTTTAACCCCGATGGATTGCGCAACAGCAAGAACATTCGCGAGAAATTGAATGCCCGCGGCCTGCAAACTGAAATTGCTGCCGACGGTTCTGTTGCCGCGCCGCGCCTGCCGGCTTTCCTTCAGGCGGGCTATGACCACTTCATCTGCGGCACTTCCAGTATTTTTAAACCCGGCCTGGACCTGGTGGACGGGGCGGCGCAATTTAAACAGGCGCTCGATCAGGCATTGGCATCACAACCATCTACTCATGGAGGATGACGGAAACATGAAACCATTTGCAGTGGGAATTGATGTGGGCGGCAGCAAGATTGCAGCCGGGCTGGTCAACCGCGAAGGCAAGATCAACGCCTGTTTCACCACGCGCGCGCATTCTGAGAAAGAGCCGCGCTATGTCATCGACGCTATTGAAGATGCCTACCATTCTGTGCTCAAAGAGTGCGGCGCGTCGTCATCTGAAGTGGAAGGCGTGTGCCTGGGTTTCGCTGGCACGGTCAACGGGCCGGCGGGCATGATCCTGATCAGTTCCAACCTGCCCGCCTGGCATCAAATGCCGCTGCGCGACACGGTGGCCGAGCGCATCGGCGTGCCGGTCATTCTGGAAAATGACACCAACCTGTGCGGCCTGGGCGAGTTCTACTACGGCGCCGGGCGCGGCAGCCGCAACATGTGCTATGTGACCTTCAGCACCGGCTATGGGTTGGGAATCATCATCGACGGCAAGCTGTATGTGGGCGCCACCGGCACCGCCGGTGAAGTGGCGCATATCGTGGTGGACGTGGGCGGCCCGCCCTGCACTTGCGGCAAAAAAGGCTGCCTGATGGCTTATGCCAGCGGAGTGGGCATTTCGCGCATGGCCTATGACGCTATTGATGCCGGCAAAGAAACCCTGCTGCGCGCGCATGCCACCCCCGACCGCAAGCGCATTGGCGGCGAGGCGGTGGCTGAAGCCGCCAGCCAGGGCGACCCGGTGGCGCAGGAAATCATCCAGACCGCCGGGTATTACTTTGGCGTGGGACTCTCCATCATAGCCCAGATCGTCAACCCTGAACTGATTGTGTACGGCGGCGGGTTGACCAACCTTGGAAATCAGATTTTGGAACCGGCTATGCTGGGTTTGCGCGAAAACATTCAACCCGAACTGCTCGATAGCTTCCAACTCAAGCCCTGGCAGCTTGGCGAACAGGTGGGCGTGATCGGCGCTGGCGCGCTGGTGTTCGAAACCATGAAGCAATCATAAAGGTACTGTATTTATTCTATTGGTAAGTCGTTTTCAGGAGGAAGGTCATGTTAACTGTATTGACAGGCAAGAAAAAAGAACGCGTCCAGGCGATCAAAGACTCGTTGATCAGCTCGCCGCCCGGCATCTGTCCGGAGCGCGCGCGCTATTACACGCAAGCCTATCAGCAGTTTGAGAGCTACACGCCCATTCTCAAACGCGCCAAAGCCCTGCGCCTGTACCTGGAGAAGATGACCATCCACCTGGGCGAACATGACCTGATTCCGGGTAACGCCGCTTCGCACCCGCGCTGGGCGCCGGTTTTCCCCGAATATTCGTGGGGCTGGGTATACGATGAACTGGACCGCTTTGACGACCGGCGATACGACCGCTTCACCATCACCGCAGAAGCCAAAGAGGAACTGCGCCAGACCCTGCCGTGGTGGCAGGGACGTTCGCTGTTTGAGCGCATTGAAGCCCGCCAGCCCGATTTTGTGCTGGACGCCAGCCGCATCGGCGTCACCAGTTGGACCGGGCAGGCCACTTCGGGCGAAGGGCACATTGTGGTCGATCATCGCATGGCGCTGGAGCGCGGCTTTGAAGCCCTGCGCGCCCGCGCCACCGAATTGAAAGAAAACCTGGCGCTGTATGAGCCGCAAGCGCTGGATCAGCGCGACTTTTATGAAGCGGTGGAAATTGTGTGCGACGGCGTGCTGACCTTTGCCGAACGCCTGGCGCAGGCTGCCGAACAGCAGGCGCAAACCACCACCGATGAAGCCCGCCGTGCCGAACTGCGCCGCATGGCCGCTGACCTGCGCAGCGCGCCAGCCGAACCGGCGCGCAACTTCCGCCAGGCGCTCAATACGGTGTGGTTCCTTCACTTAATACAGCAGATGGAGAGCAACGGCCATTCCGTCTCGCTGGGGCGCTTTGACCAGTATCTTTACCCTTATTACGAGCACGATCTACAATCGGGCGCGATCACTGAAGAAGAAGCCCTGGAACTGGTGGAGCATTTCTACCTGAAGCTGTTCACCATCATCAAGCTGCGTCCCGAAAAACACTCGCGCACCCAGTCGGGCTATCCCATGTACCAGAACCTGGTGGTGGGCGGGCAGCTCACCGACGGCGTGGACGCGGTGAATCCGCTGAGCTGGGTGTGCCTTTCAGCCCTGGCTGAAGTGCGTCTGTCGGAGCCCAATTTCTATGTGCGCCTGCACCGCAACATCTCGGAAGACTTTTTGCGCGAGGCGCTGCGCGTGGTGCGCATGGGCTTTGGCATGCCTGCCTTTGTCAACGATGAAGTGATTGTGGCATCGCTGGAAGGGCGCGGCGTGGCGCACGCCGATGCGCTGGACTATTCGACCATGGGCTGCCTGGAAGTGCAGGTGCCCGGCAAGTGGGGCTACCGCGCCAACGGCAAGAGCAAGGTGAACGTGCTGAAGGTGCTGGAACTGACTCTCAACGACGGGCGCGATCCCGCCAGCGGTTTGCAGCTCAAACCCGGCCGCGGCGACATCACCCGCATGGCCAGTTTTGACGCTTTGCTGGAAGCCTGGCGCGAGCAGATTCGCTATTATACCGAAGTGCACGTGACCGCCGACAACATCAATGACTGGGCGCTGGAAGACCTGACTCCCAACGCCTTCTGCTCGCTGCTGGTGCAAGACTGCCTGGAACGCGGCAAGCACCTCAACCAGGGCGGCGCCATCTATGACATGACCAGCGGCGCGCTGGTGGGCGTGCCCAACGTGGGCAATGCCCTGGCAGCGCTGAAGAAACTGGTGTTTGAAGATAAAGTGCTCACTGCGCAGGAAGTGAAAGCAGCCCTCGACAGCGACTTTGCCGGCCAGCGCGGCGAGGAGATTCGCCAGATCCTGTTGAACCGCGCCCCCAAGTTTGGCGAGGATGAGGATTATGTGGATGACCTGACCGTGGAAGCCATGGACGAATACTGCCGCATCATCCCCGAATTCAAGAACCTGCGCTACGGACGCGGACCCATTGGCGGCAATTATTATCCGTCCACGGTTACCATATCGGCCAACATCACCGCCGGCGACGTGGTGGGTGCCACCCCCGACGCGCGCAAGAAACACGAACCCACCGCCGACGGCGTCTCACCCTCGCAGGGCACCGGGCGCAAAGGACCCACCGCCATCTTTCATTCGGTTTCCAAGCTGCCCACCGAGCAGATGACCGGCGGGCAACTGCTCAACATCCGCCTGACGCCCGGATCACTGGCAACCGAAGAGGGTGTTGCCAAGTTATCTGCCATGCTGCGCACCTATATTGATATGCGCGGCTGGCATGTGCAGTTCAACACCATCTCCACTGAAGTGCTGCGCGACGCCATGGCGCATCCCGAAAATTACAAAGACCTGATTGTGCGGGTGGCGGGCTACAGCGCCCTGTTTGTGGCGCTCGACCCGGTGCTGCAGCACGACATCATTGAACGCATGGAACACGAGATCTAAGCGCATGACTGACGACATCACAGGAATTGTTTTCAACATTGAACGCTACACCCTGCACGACGGGCCGGGCATTCGCACCACCGTCTTTCTCAAAGGCTGCCCGCTGCGCTGCCTGTGGTGCAGCAATCCCGAATCGCAGTCGGGAAGCCCTGAAATCACCTATTTTGCTGAAAAGTGCACCGGCTGCGGGCGCTGTTTGCCGCTGTGCCCGCAAAATGCCATTCAGCAGCCTGCACCCGGCGCGCCGGTGACCATCTTGTTTGAGCGCTGCGACGGCTGCGGGGCGTGCGTTGAGCCGTGCTACCCTGAAGCGCTGGTGCTCACCGGGCAAAGCATGACCGCCCAACAGGTGGCCGACGTGGTGCTGCGCGACAGGCGCTTTTACCAGAATTCGGGCGGGGGCGTCACCCTTTCGGGCGGCGAACCGCTGGCACAGGCCGCTTTCACCGCCGGGGTGCTGCGCCTGTGCCGCCAGCAGGGCATTCACACCGCCATTCAAACCAGCGGTTTTGCCCCGCAAAGCGCGCTGAAACAGGTGCTGCCGCAGCTCGACCTGGTGATTTTTGACCTGAAACACCTGGACGACGCCGAGCACCAGCGCCTGACCGGGGTGAGCAACCGGCTCATCCTGGAGAATTTGCGCTTCTTGAATGACCAGAATATGCGTGTAGTAGTGCAAATGCCGTTGATCCCGGACTATAATGATTCACAGGATAACCTGGAAGCCGTGTTTGACCTGGTGAAATCGCTGCCGTCGGTGGAAGGGCTGAGCCTGCTGGCCTATCACGCGCTGGGCGCTGCCAAATATACCCGCGCCGGGCGAAGTTATCAATTGACGGACCTGCGCACCCCACCCAAAGAATATCTGCCGGAGAAAATGGCGCTGGCAGAGCGGCACGGCGTGAAGTTGGTGCGCTTCAACGGGTAAAAGCCGGCGGGCAGACGCAAGGTCTGTCCCTGCAAAATTGCCCTGGGCAGCACGCCCACCAGCCTGCGCTTCACCGGGCAGCAGCAGGCGCCGGAGCTGGGGTCGTTCGGGCACGGCGCGCCGTGCCCCTACAAATAAACGGCGCGCGCCTCCACACCCTGATTTTGTTGTATAATCAAATCCGGCTTTTTGTCGGGCAATAAAATGTATTTCACCCTGGTAGTTTGATTCGATCGGGAACACTCTGCCAGGCCGGGAGGATAGCCAGTCTATCCATCGCAAGGATCAGCAGGCCAAAGGGTGACCGATCGCACTGGGCAGGCGTGCTATGATCCTGAAGAATCTTTTACGGCGCAAAGGGCGAACACTGCTCACCGTGCTGGGCATCAGCATCGGTGTGGCCGCCATTATCGGCCTGGGGGCAATGGCCAACGGCTTGCAGGCCGGCTACAGCTCGATGATGTCGGGAAGCCGTTCTGACCTGATTCTCAGCCAGGCAAATTCTTACGATATCAGCCTCAGTTCTGTCGATGAAGAAATCGGCAGCCAGGTGGAGGTCATGCCCGAGGTGGCGTCCATCAGCGGCATGCTGCAGGGCATTGTTGAAACCGAAAATTCTCCCTATTTCTTTGTTTTTGGCTATCCTGAAGACAGTTTTGTGTTGAAACGCTTTCAAATCAAAGCAGGCGTTGCTTTGTTTGAGCGCGCCGCCCAGAATCAACGCGGCAAACCGCTCATCCTGGGCAAAGCCGCTTCGGAAACGCTGAAGAAAAAAGTGGGCGACACGCTGCGCCTGGGCAGCGGCGCCTACCGCGTGGTGGGCATTTATGAAACCGGCGACGCTTTTGAAGACAGCGGCGCGGTGCTGCCCATGGATGAGGCGCAAAAATTGCTGGGCAAGCAGCGCCTGGTGAGCATGTTTTATGTGCAGTTGAAAGACCCGGCGCAGAAAGACCGCCTGATTGAGCGCGTGAACCGGCGCTGGAAAGACGTGGAATTGACCGATTCAAACGAGTTTGGCAGCAAGCAAGCCCTGTCTGAATCCTTCAGCGCCTACGTGTGGGTCATTGCCGGCCTGGCCATTGTGCTGGGCGGGGTGAGCATGATGAATGCCCAACTAATGGCGGTGTATGAGCGCACGCGCGAAATTGGCGTGCTGCGCGCGGTGGGCTGGACACGCTGGCGGGTATTGCTGCTGATTTTGGGAGAGTCGATGGTGGTGTGCCTGGCCGGCGGGGTGCTGGGTGTGCTCATCGGGTGGCTTGTGCTGGCGGGCATCACCAGCAACACGCTGATTATGGGCGCCAGCACGGCCAGCATTACGGTGGGCTTGGTCTCTCAGGCGTTTGTGACCGTGGTTGTGCTGGGACTGGTGGGCGGCCTGTACCCCGCCTGGCGCGCGGGCAACTTGCAGCCCATCGAGGCGCTGCGCTATGAAGGCGGCAGCTCGGGCGGCAGGTCGAAGAAACGCCTGCCGTGGGGCGGCATGGCGGCGCAAAGCCTGTGGAAACGCAAAACCCGCACCATCCTCACCCTCAGCGTCATCGGCCTCACGGTGGGCTCCATCATGGTTCTGGAGGCCATCACCAACGGCATGGCCGATCAACTGACCAACATGGGCTTCAGCGCTGATGCCGAAATCATCATGCGCCAGGCCAACATCTCCGACACCGGTTACAGCGCCATTGATGAACGCATTGGCGACAAAATCGCCGCCCTGCCCGAAGTGCAGGCCGTCAGCGGCATGATTTTCAGCGCCCTGGTGCTGCCAGATGTGGGCGGCTTTTTCATCATCATGGGATATGCTCCCGGTGAGATGGCCATCAGCAAGATGAATGTGATTGAAGGAGAGCGCCTGCGTTCGAACCGCCAGGTGATGCTGGGCAGGAAGATGGCCGATGCCCTGAATAAGGGTGTGGGTGATTCGATCAACCTGGGCGGCAGCCGTTTTCGCATTTGCGGCGTTTACACTTCGTCGGTGGGCTGGGAGGAAATGGGCGGGGTGCTCACCCTGCGCGATGCCCAGAATTTGGTGGGAAAGCCGCGCAAAGTGAGCATGTATTCGGTCAAGCTGAAAGATCCGCAAACCGCCCGGGAGGTGGTGGATAAAATCAATGCCATGTACCCGGATGATGTTTCGGCCTCGCTGTCAGGCGAATTTGCCGAGCAAATGCCCGATATGCAAAACATGAGCGCCATGCTAAACGGCATTTCGTTTCTGGCCATCCTTGTGGGGGGGCTGGGTATGATGAACACCATGCTGATGGCGGTGCTGGAACGCACGCGCGAGATTGGCGTGCTGCGGGCGCTGGGCTGGCGCCGCCGGGCGGTGCTGCGCATGATCATGGATGAATCGCTGCTGCTGTCTGCACTGGGTGGGGTGGGCGGCATTGTGATTGCCTTCCTTATAAGCGGTGCAATCAGCATAGCCGGCATGATGGGTGAAATGTTTCAAGCGCGCTGGGATGCTGAATTGTTCACTCGCGCTTTAATGATTGCTTTTTTGCTGGGCGGCCTGGGAGGACTTTACCCGGCCTATCGCGCCACGCGTTTGCAGCCGGTGGAGGCCATTCGCTATGAATAGCAGATGCAAACTCGGCGTGAACTTCAGGATGGAGGAGGCGAATATGCTTCGTAAAACGACATGGCTAAAAATATTGGTCACGGCATTGACGGCGGGATTCTTGCTGGCCGGCTGTGCGGGCGGCGGGAAAGCCACCCCCACCCCGCAAGCACTGGATGTCGATCAGTACGAACCTGTGGTGAATGCCACCGGCGAAGTGCTGCCGGTTCAATGGGCAGCGCTGGGCATGGCGGTGGAAGGCGGCGTGATTGAAGATTTGCTGGTTAAGGAGGGACAACAAGTGAAAAAAGGCGATGTGCTGTTGCGCCTCAGCGGCACACAGCATGCCCGTGCGGCCCTGGCCGCTGCAGAGGCCGGCCTGGTGGCGGCTGAAAAAGCCCTGCAAGATGTGCGTGACCAGGCGGCGCTGGCCACGGCCGACGCCGAGTTGAAACTGGCGCAGGCCCAGGAAGCCCTGCAGGATGCCGAAGAGGACCGTGAGAAGAAAGATTACGGGCGCGCCAGCCAGAACACGCTCGACGGACTGCGCGCTGACTACATCCTGGCGCAGGACGCCGTGGATCAGGCGGAAGAGCAATTCGGTTATTTTGAAGACCGTGAAGAAGACGATGTGCAGCGCGCCCAGGCGCTCACCCTGCTGGTGAACGCGCGCAAGCTGCGCGACCGCGCCCTGTATAACCTGAACTATGCCCTGGGCAAGCCCGACCCTGAAGAAGTGGCGGAGGCTGACGGCGCGGTTGCGGTGGCGCAAGCCGCCCTGGATGAAGCCCGGCGCCAGTATGACCGTGTGAAAAACGGCCCCGACCCCAATGTGCTGAAGCAGGCAGAAGCCAATTTAACCAACGCCGAAGCGCAGGTAGAATCAGCCCGCCAGGCGCTGACCGACCTGGAATTGAAGGCGCCCTTCGCTGGCGTGATCAGCCAGATCAAGGTGCGCACCGGCGAATGGGTGATTGCCGGTCAGCCGGTGATGATGCTGGCAGACCTGGCTGAATTGCAGGTTGAAACCACCGATTTGAGCGAAATTGACGTGGCCCGCCTGGACGTGGGCAACACTGCCGTGGTGACCTTTGACGCGCTGCCTGACGTGGAAGTGCGGGGTGTGGTACAGTCCATTGCTCCCAAGTCTGATGAGGGCGCCGGCGTCAATTACCGTGTGGTTATCCAGTTGGAGGAAATGCCCGCAAAATTGCGTTGGGGTATGACCGCATTTGTGGATATTACCGTGTCGGAATGAGAGGAAACCGGTGACCGCAGACAGCAGCATCTTGATTGAAGCGCGCGACCTGACGCGCATTTACGGCGACGGCGAAGAGATTCGCGCCCTCGACCATGTGAACTTCCGCGTTGCACGCGGCGACCTGGTGGCGGTGATGGGCCCCTCGGGCAGCGGCAAGAGCACGCTGCTCAACGTGATTGGCGCGCTGGATCGCCCCACCAGCGGCCAGGTGTTGATCGACGGGCAGGATTTGATGCAAATTAAAGACCTGGATCGATTCCGCGCCCGCACGGTGGGCTTTGTTTTTCAATTGCACAACCTGCTGCCCACCATGACCGCTCAGGAAAACGTGGAAGTGCCCATGATGGGCTATGCCGGCCCCGCCGAGCGGCGCAAACGCTCGACCGAACTGCTGGAACTGGTGGGGCTGGGCTCGCGTATGCACCATTTGCCCAACCAGCTTTCGGGCGGCCAGCGCCAGCGGGTGGCCATTGCGCGTGCCCTGGCCAACAACCCGCCCCTGGTGTTGGCTGATGAACCCACCGGGGCGTTGGACAGCGTCGCCGGGCAGGAACTGCTTAAGCTGATTCGCGACCTGAACCGCACCCAGGGTGTGACCTTTCTGGTGGTGACGCACGACCCGGCAGTGGCGCGCCAGACCAACCGCGTGCTGGTGATGCAAGATGGCAAGATTGTGCGTGAAGATGTCATCGGTTCGTCGTTGGAAGAAGATTTGAAAGCCTGGCGTCATTCGCACCTGGGTCAGCACATTTTGGAAAATGATGCTGAAACCCTTGAGCGATTCGCCATTCAACCGCAGCAGGCCGAGGCAATACAGGCTTTTTTGAACGCTGCGCAGCCCGGCGGCGAAGATGTACCGCATGACGACCAAGATGAAGCCGAACAACCCGCCCCAGACCGGGTAAAATAAAACATTCCATCCAGGCGAAAGGATCGAAACATGACAGGCTCAACCTTCCTACAACGATTGCAATCCGGTGAAATCCTGGTATCTGACGGCGCCACTGGAACCAACCTGCAGGCTCGCGGATTGACGCGTGGCACACCCTCCGAAGTGTGGGTGCTGGAGAATCCCGAAGAGATTCTGCGCCTGCACCGTAATTTTGTGGCGGCCGGTTCCGATATCATTCTCACCAGCACCTTTGGCGGCAATGCCCTGCGTTTGCAGCACGCCGGTTTGAGTGAGCGTGCTGAAGAAGTGAACCGCCGCGCGGTGGAACTGGCGCGCCAGGCAGCCGGTGAGACGGTGTTGGTGGCGGGCTCGCTGGGCCCGCTGGGGCAAATGATGCAGCCGCTGGGGCCGCTTTCAGAGGAAGAAGCCGGCGCGGCCTATGCCGCCCAGGCGAAGGTGTTGAGCGAGGCGGGTGTGGATCTGCTGCTGGTGGAAACCCAGTTTGACCTAGCTGAAGCAACAGCGGCGGTGAATGCCGCGCGCTCGGTGAGCAGCCTGCCGCTGGTGTGCTCGTTCAGCTATGACCGCGGCACACGCACCATGATGGGCGTCAAACCGGCGCAAATGGCCAAACACATCGGCGCGCTGGGGGTTGATGCGCTGGGCATCAACTGCGGGCGCAGCCTGGAAGAAAATTTGCAGGCGCTCAAAGAACTGCGTGAAGCCAGCGACCTGCCCATCTGGTTCAAGCCCAACGCCGGGCTGCCCGTGATGGATGCAGCCGGCAACCCCACCTACACCCTGACCCCTGAGATGATGGGCCAGCAGGTGCCGCAGTGGGTTGCAGCCGGTGCGCGCGTGGTGGGCGGCTGCTGCGGCAACAGCCCCGAGCATGTGCATCAAATTGCCCTGGCGGCCAAACGTCTTTCCAAAACGGCATAAAATATTGTGATGAACGAACAACCTGATTCAACCCCGCTGTGGATTACCCTGCTGCCTTCGAGCCGGCGGGTGCAGTCGGCGGTTGGCGGCACGCTGTTGGAAGTGATCCGCCTGGGGGGCATTGACCTGGCGGCGGTGTGCGGCGGCATGGGCACCTGCGGCACCTGCCGTGTGCGCCTGTTGGAAGGCTCTCTTTCTGAAATCACCCCGGCCGAGAAGCGGGCGCTTTCTCCGCAGCAACTGGAGCAGGGTTATCGCCTGGCGTGCCAGGCGCGCGCATTAAGCGATGTGCGCCTCGAAATTCCTCCCGAATCGGCGCTGGAAGGCTACCATTTGCAGTTGGAAGGTCATGGAATCGCCCCGGTGCTTGATCCGCTGGTGATCGCGGTTGACCTGGCGCTGCCGCCGGCCAGCCTTGACGATCAGCGGGCTGACCTGAGCCGCTTGAACGATGTTTTGCGAGAGCGCGGTTTTGCCGACGTGCAGGCCTGCCCATCAGCGGCGGGGCAGCTTGCCAAGCGCCTGCGCAACCACAACTGGCAGGTGCGTGTAGCCTTGCAGCAGGGTGTTGACGTCACCCGGTTGGTTTCCACCCAGGTGAGCGGCAATCCGCTGGCCGGGCTGGCGGTGGATGTGGGCTCAACCAAGCTGGCCATTTACCTGGTGAGCCTGGAAAGCGGCGCCACGCTGGCCAGCACGGCGGTGATGAATCCGCAGGTGGCCTACGGCGAAGACGTGGTCAGCCGCATTGCTTTTGCCAACCAGAAGCGTGACCATGCCAAATTGCTGCAGCGCAGCCTGGTTGAAACCATCAATGACGCGGTGGAAATGCTGGCGGCCAAAACCGACCTGTGCAAAGGCCAGATTGTGGATGCGGTGATGGTGGGCAACACCGCCATGCACCATTTTTTGTGCGATTTGCCGGTGGAGCAGTTGGGCGCGGCACCCTATGTGCCGGTGATCAGCGCGCCGCTGGAAGTGCCGGCCGATGAAGTGGGGTTGAAGGCCGCGCCGGGGACTTCCATTTATTTGCCTCCCAACATCGCCGGTTATGTGGGCGGCGACCACACCGCGGCGCTGCTCACCCTGCACGACGACCAGCCGCCCGGCGGGGTGCAGGTGCTGGTCGACATTGGCACCAACACCGAAATCAGCCTGCTGTGGGAGGGTGAAATTGTGTGCTGCTCCACCGCCTCGGGGCCGGCTTTTGAGGGCGCCCATATTCGCGACGGCATGCGCGCCGCATCGGGCGCCATTGACCGGGTGTGGCTGGAGGCAGACGGGGTCAAGTTCAGCACCCTCAACGACGCGCCGCCGCTGGGCATTTGCGGCACAGGCATCCTCAGCGCGGTGGACGGCATGCTGGGCGCGGGCATCCTCGACCGGCGCGGCGCGCTGCGCGAAACTGCGCCGGGTGTGCGCCGCGGCGCTGACGGGCTCGAGTTTTTGCTGGTTCCTGCTGCCGTCAGCGGGCACGGGCGTGATGTAGCCGTCACCCGCCGCGATGTGAATGAGATTCAACTGGCCAAGGGCGCCATTTGCGCCGGCATTGAGATTTTGCTGCACGAAGCCGGGCTGAAAGCGGAGCAGGTGGATCGATGGGTGATCGCCGGGGCGTTCGGCACCTACCTTGATGTGGCCAGCGCACAGCGCGTGGGCATGTTCCCGGCGGGCGCGCCGCTGGAGCGCTTTCAGCAGGTGGGCAACGCGGCCGGCGTGGGCGCCAAGCAAATGCTGTTGTCGCGCGGGCGGCGCGTCACGGCTGCCCAGATCGTCAAACGTGTGCGCTACCTGGAACTGACCAGCGACTCCCGCTTCACCGATATTTATATGAAAGCAATTGCGCTGGAAGAGGCGGGGTAGCGGCAGGTCATCTGCGTAATAACAAAGCTAGGGTTCGTCTGAACTTGCCGGCTCGGCGCTGCGCCAGGTGGAAAGTTTTTGCAGAGACTTCAACAGCCTGTCTTTGGTGTCGGCGTCGGGTGGCGCCAGGCCGAACAATTCTACCAGCCATAGGCCGTCGGTGGCCAGGCGAATGATGTGGGTCAGCATGGGGTCGAGCCCGTCTTTCTCCAGCAGTTCCATCCAGTCTTGAAAGCCTTTTTGCAGGGGGGTGAGCAGCGAAGGAGCGGTGGCAATGGCCGCCAGCATGCCCGAGCTCATGTGGGGGGTGCGCTGATGGTCTTCAAAGGTGGTGGCGACATAGGCGCGCGTCCATCTGCCGGGGGCGCCTTCGGTTTCACTGGCGGCGGCTTCTGCCAGGTCGCTTGAAAAGCGATCGAGGTAGTCGCGCACCATTGCAACAATCAGAGCTTCTTTGTTGGGAAAATGATAGAGCAGCCCGCCTTTGCTGATGCCGGCTTTTTTGGCGGTCAGTTCAAGGGTCAGGCGTTCCACGCCTTCTTCCTGCACAATCTGGCTGGCTGCCGCCAGGATGGCGCGCCTGGTTTCCGTTCCTGATTTTGGCATGGGGTGTTGTCTCCTGTAAAGGTGTCAAAAATCTGTTATAATTATACCGTCCAGACGGTATAGTAACAAGAGCGTTGTCAAAAATTTGTTTATCCAAACTTACCAGATTTCCAGGAGGAATGAAATGTTGCTTGAAACACCCATCACGTACGTGAAAAATGAAAGAAAACGTACGGATCATGAGCTGCGTTCGATTTGTTCGCTTTTGCCGGAGGGCCTTTCGCGCCAGGTGAATCATTTTCACCGGCAGATTCCCGGCTTTCGGCGCAGCCCATTGAAAGGGCTGGCAAACCTGGCGCAGCGTTTGGGACTGGGCGGCATCTGGGTAAAAGACGAATCGATGCGTTTGGATTTGCAATCGTTTAAAGTGCTGGGCGGCTCTTATGCCATCTACCAGTTAATCAGGCAGCGCCTCGGCCTGGGCGACCAGGAGATCAGCTACGCCGACCTGACCGGCGGCGAGCTGCGCGCCAGACTGGGCGACCTGACTTTTGCCGCCGCCACCGACGGCAACCACGGCCGCGGCGTGGCCTGGGCAGCCACGCAGTTGGGGTTCAAATCGGTTATCTATGTGCACAAACTCACCTCGCAGTCGCGCATCCGCGCCATTGAGCGTAACGGGGCGCGCGTGGTGGTGATTGACGGCAACTATGATGACGCTGTGCGCCAGGTTTATGCTGACGCCCAGCGCAATGACTGGCTGGTGGTTTCAGACACCGCCTGGGAAGGTTATGAAGATATTCCCCGCTGGGTGATCCAGGGCTACACCACCATGTTCACCGAATCGCAAGAACAACTGGCGGCACTTGGTTTGGTGAAGCCCACCCATCTGTTTGTGCAGGCCGGCGTGGGCTCGCTGGCGGCGGCCACGGTGGGGTTTTACAGCCGCCTGTTTGGCGAGCAGCGCCCGAAGTCGGTGGTGATCGAGCCCACCAAAGCAGCCTGCCTGTACCAGTCGGCCTGCTCAGCAGACGGCAAACCGCACAGTGTGCAGGGCGAGTTGGATACCATCATGGCGGGTCTGGCTTGCGGCGATCCCAACCCGCTGGCGTGGCAGGTGCTTTCAGACTGCGCCGATTATTTTGCCATTTGCCCCGACTATGTGGCCGCCAAGGGCATGCGCGTGTACGGCGTGCCGCTGCACGGCGACCCGTTGATTATATCCGGCGAGTCGGGTGCGGTCACCCTGGGCGCGCTGATGTACACCATGCTCTTCAGCGGCGCCGCGGGCATGCGTGAAGACCTGGGACTGGGACCCGATTCACAGGTTCTGTTGATCAATTCGGAAGGGAACACATCTCCAGACGATTACCGCAACGTGGTGTGGGAAGGCAGCATGCCGGTTCCCGATGAATACAAAATGTATCTGCCCTGATGCGGGCAAACAAGCGTGGTTGGAAATTGGAAGAAGGAAGTAAGCGTATGGTCAGACCTGCCATTTATCTCTCACAGGCTGATGTTGAAAAAATCCGCCTGCTCATTCATGAAATGCTGCATTCAGAGCAGCGCGTCAAGCCGAACATTCAGCAGCTAAAAAGCGAGCTGGATCGTGCGCTGGTGGTTGACCCGCACAGGGTTCCGCCAGACTGCATCACCATGCGTTCACAGGCGCTGTTGAAAGACCAGGAAACCGGCGAAACCATGACTTATACCCTGGTTTTCCCGGAGGATGCCGATATCGACCAGGGGAAAATCTCCGTGCTGGCGCCCATCGGCACCGCCATGCTCGGCTGCCGGGTGGGAGACCATTTTGAATGGGAAACGCCGGGCGGCACGCGCAGCATCCACGTGGAAAAACAGCTGTTCCAACCCGAGGCGGCGGGCGATTACAGTTAATACTTGAGTTCGTTGTTAACAGCAAACAACCCGTGAAATCGTGCAAGTTCCTCTTATTTCACGGGCTGTTCTTTTTCAAGCATTGCCCGGTGGGCTAACCGATTCGCTGCAGAAATAAAAATAAAAAAGGGGGTAAGGATAAGGAATTGCCTGGCAATTCAGTCTCCTCTCCCAGCGAGAGAGGAACTGGGGCTCATTTTCCTCTCCCAGCGAGAGAGGAACTGGGGCTCATTTTCCTCTCCCAGCGAGAGAGGAACTGGGGCTCATTTTCCTCTCCCTTTGGGAGAGGCTAGGTGAGGGTATTAGTTCACATCGTCCACACAGCTCATCAGTTTATCTGCGATGGTTTCGAGAACAGCCTGTGTTTCTTGCAGCACCTGATTGTTCCAAAAACGCATCACGCGCAAACCAAGCGCTTCCAGTTTCCGGGTTCTATCCGCATCATAAACAGCCTGCTTGTCATCGGCATGTCCGCCGCCGTCAAGTTCAATGACCAATCGAGCTTCATGGCAGTAAAAATCGGCGACATAGCTGGCAACGGGATGCTGCCGGCGGAATTTGAAACCCAGCAATTGGCGGTTGCGCAGCAATTGCCAGAGCAAGTTTTCGGCGTTGGTGGCATTTTTGCGCAGTGAGCGGCAGCGTTCCAAGATTCCGGGTGAAAGAGAAGGTTTGTGTTGAGTGGAGGATTTATCCATTTGCCCCGCTGTTTTGTTTCATCTTGAAGTCTAAAATGGTTACGTGAATATTATAGTGTGGTTCGAGGACGGGTGTGGAGGCTTTTTGCAATGGGCTTCGCCCTCACCTAACCTCTCCCAAAGGGAGAGGAATCAGGTCTCTGCTGCCAGTGGAAATTTGAAGCACACATGTGGTGGAAGTATTGCTTTGGGCTTCCCCGGTGGGAGAGGAATCAGGTCTCTGCTGCCAGTGGAAATTGGAAACGCACCTGTGGCGGGGTAATTCATTCTCCTCTCCCCGCGGGATCGCGAAGCATGCCTGTGGCAGAGGCCGGGTGAGGGCGTTTTGCAAAATTTGGCGACCTTTGTTATAGTATAGCCAGCGTGTAGCATTCCTTTAAATATGGTCCGATGACGGAGGGGTTATCCTGATGAAACGAACTTCTGCACATCTCACCATCGTCCTGGCCCTGCTGGCGATCATTTCGCTGGCGTGCGGTTCCAGCAGCAAAGAAAAATCCAGCAGTGAGAAAACCGAAAAGCAAGACCAGTCTTCAGCCAGTGCATCGCTGGGCGAGGATGCCAAACCGCAGGAGCAGGCCGCCGCGGCTGGCGAAAGCGGCTGGCGCATCTTCTCCAACGCCAACGAGGTGTATGGCCTGGAAGTTTACGATGGCAAGCTGTATGCCGCCACGCTGGGCGGGGCGGTGGCCTGGGATTTGAAGAGCGGCGAGGCGGTTAAATTCACCACCCTCGACGGGCTGCGCCACATCAGTGTGCACGACGTGGTTGCCTGTTCGGTGCCCGGGCCGCGCCTGGTGTTTGCCACCGAATACGGCTTGAGTTTCCTCGACCCTGAAACCGGCCAGTGGGATAATACGCAAATCACCCCCGAAGACAGCCGGGTGGGCACGTCGCGCGTCACGCGCCTGTTTTGCGATCAGGAAAATGAGCGGCTGCTGATCGCCTATAGCGGGGTGGGTATGCTTGATCTTTCATCGGGCGGCTTCACCCGCTTCGAGGAATCACAGGGGCTGGCCTGGCAGGGCGCCAGCGGTTTTGGCGTGCAGGGCAAAGATATCTGGATCGCCTCAGGATACAAATATGCCGAGGTGGTTAAAGGCAGCAAAATCACCAGTTATGAAAAGGAAAGCGGCTTCCCGGCCGACAGTGTCTACAGCGTGGCGGTTGCTCCCGACGGCGTGGTGTGGATGGGCGTCAACAATGGGCTGGTGGCCTATTCCAAAGGAAGCTGGAAGTTGATCGAAGGAATTGACAACCTGCCCGCCAGCGCCAATGACCTGGCGATCACATCTGACGGCAAAATCTGGCTGGGCAACCATGCCCGCGTGTGCCTGTTCAACCCGGCTTCCTCAAGCTGTGAGAAAACCCTGCCCAATCCGCTGCAAGCCAGCATTTTGCGCGTTGCGCTCGATGAGCAGGACAACCCCTATTTCGCCACAAAGTCGGGCATCCTGGCGTTGGACGGCGCCGAACTGAAAACACTGCTGTATCCTGGCGAGCAATTGGCGGGCAACTTTGTCACCAGCGTGGCGCAAGATGCCGACGGCATGCTGTGGGTGGCTACTGAAAACGGCGCGCAGCGCTTTGACCCGCAAAAAACCGACCAGGACTGGGAACTTTTTAAATATGACTCGTCCAAACCAGACAGCGCCTGCGGCACGTGGTTCAACGGGGTGTTCCCGCAGGCTGACGGCAGCGTTTGGCTGGCTTCCAGCGCGTCGAGAGCTTGCGGTTTTAACGGCAAACAATGGGTTTCCTACGGCAAAGATCAGGGCATGGTGGGTTCGTCCATTTCTGCCGTGGCCGTGGACGCCGCCGGCAATGTGTGGGTAGCCACCAATGAAGGGGTGAATATCTGGGACGGGTCGAAAACGCGCAGCCTGGGTGAGGCCGACGGTCTGCCCGCCAAAACGGTGCGCTCGCTGCTGGCTGACGGCAAAGCCATGTGGATTGGCACCACGGCCGGCCTGGTGCGCTATGAGGGCGGCGACCTGGAGGTGGTGATCAACAAAGAAAGCGCGCCCAAGTCAGACGCGGCGAACGCGAAGCAAATTGTCAAAGAAGCAGATGGCAGCCTGCTGCTTGCCACGCCGGCCGGGGTGGTGCGCTATGCCGATGGCGAAGCGGAACTGTTGTTTGTGCCTGAGCCGACCTCCGGTCTATTTGGCATACCCAACACCAGCGTTTCAGCGTTGGCGCTGGGCAAGGGCGGGCAGTTGTGGGCGGCCACCTATTCAGGTGTGTATTATTTTGACGGCAGCGGCTGGCAGCAAATCACACCTGAACACGGCCTGCCGGCCACCAATGTCAACACCCTGGTTGTAGATGACAAGGGCGCGGTGTGGATTGGGGCAGGTTACACCAACAGCGGCGGCGGGTTGGCGCGCTATGTTCCCGGCAGCGTTCCGCCGGGTGAAAACGCAGCAAAACCACCTGTCAATAAAAAAGATGAACCGAAGGAAGAAAGTAGTAAACCGGTGAAGGAAGAGACAAAAAAGCCTGCCAAACCTTCTTCATCCAAAGTCACCCTGTCAGAAAACGGCTGGCCGGTGATGCCGAACGCCACCGATTTGTACGAATCAGACACTACCCTGAACTACATGGTGAAAGCTAAATTGTCGCAGGCGCGTGAATTTTACCTGGAAGAATTTCCCAAAACGGGCTGGCTGCTCGACCTGAATGAGAAGGGCAAATGCCGCGATAATAACCGCTGCATGGGCTGGCACGGCGGCTATGACGACCCGCAGACCACCACGTTCTTCTTTTTGAAGGGTGAAAAAGGCTATTTGACGCTGAACTTTATTGAAGAGGGCAGCAAGATCAATGTGATTATTGGCCTTTCGGAAGAAGAATAAGAATCGCCATCATCCTCTCACGCGGAGCCGCGGAGGGCGCAGAAAAAATGTTGCTGCGTTTCCTCTGCGGTTTCTGCGGCTCTGCTTTGCCCTCACCTAACCTCTCCCGGCGGGAGAGGAATTCACCGCATTGAAGACATAGCGGTTATGTGGATATTATAGTGTTGGTCGTTAATATTTTGTTGAAGGATTTTTGCAATGGACTTTGCCCTCACCTAACCTCCACCACAGGTGTGCTTCGCAATCCCGGCGGGAGAGGAACTGGGGCTCATTTTCCTCTCCCTTTGGGAGAGGCTAGGTGAGGGTATTAGTTCACATCGTCCACACAGCTCATCAGTTTATCTGCGATGGTTTCGAGAACAGCCTGTGTTTCTTGCAGCACCTGATTGTTCCAAAAACGCATCACGCGCAAACCAAGCGCTTCCAGTTTCCGGGTTCTATCCGCATCATAAACAGCCTGCTTGTCATCGGCATGTCCGCCGCCGTCAAGTTCAATGACCAATCGAGCTTCATGGCAGTAAAAATCGGCGACATAGCTGGCAACGGGATGCTGCCGGCGGAATTTGAAACCCAGCAATTGGCGGTTGCGCAGCAATTGCCAGAGCAAGTTTTCGGCGTTGGTGGCATTTTTGCGCAGTGAGCGGCAGCGTTCCAAGATTCCGGGTGAAAGAGAAGGTTTGTGTTGAGTGGAGGATTTATCCATTTGCCCCGCTGTTTTGTTTCATCTTGAAGTCTAAAATGGTTACGTGAATATTATAGTGTGGTTCGAGGACGGGTGTGGAGGCTTTTTGCAATGGGCTTCGCCCTCACCTGACCTCCACCACAGGTGTGCTTCGCAATTCCAGTGGGAGAGGGATTCACAGCATTGAAGACACGGTGGTTATGTGAATATTGTGATGTGATTCAAGGAAGGGTTTGGAAGATTCTTTGAAATGGATTTTGCCTTCACCTAACCTTTTCCACCGGGAGAGGAATTGGGTTTTTGTTCTCAGTGGACTTGCAAAACGCGCATATGGTGGCGGAATTGACTCCTCTCCCCGCGAGAGAAGCCGGGTGTGGGCGGGGCAATCACGGCGCGATGCCGCGCAGGTAAAGCAGCCACAGCCCGGCGGCGTACATGACGATCAGCGCCATGGAATCGAGTTCAACGATGAAGAAGCGCCGGCGGATGCGCGCCAGGTTGCCAATCAGTCCCATGCCGGTCATCAGCAGCCCCAGCATGCCCACCACCAGAAAGGCCGGGTCGATGGCTGCCAGGAAGCGCCCCTGCAGATCGAACAGGTCGGTGATTCCCAGGGCAAACATGTTGAACATGTTGCTGCCAAACAGGTTGCCGATGGCCATGTCGTCGGCGCTGATGCGCGCCGCTGCCAGGGTGGTGACCAGCTCGGGCAGCGAGGTGACCACCGCCACCAGGGTCGAGCCAATGAAGGTGGCGCCCAGGCCGGTGATCTCGGCAATATCGCTGCTGCTTTTCACCATGTAAGGGGTAACCAGTACCAGTACGGCGGTGGCCAGACCAAAGCCAAGCAGCCCGCGCCGCAGGCTGGGTGTGTCTTCAGGAATATCATCTTCGGTTAAAGGCGCGTCAGACAGATTGGCGTTTTTTTGCAGCAGACGAATGCCCACCACGTAAGCGGCAATAACAATCAGGCTGTCAACGCCCACCCAACCGATTTTTAAATTGATGTTGGCCAGGTTGAAGAACACCACCAGGCCAATCAGGAAGATGGCCAGGCTGCCCGAAAGCGCGTGCTTGAGGGCGGCTTTGCGCAAAATGCGCCGCTTGTGGTGCACCAGGTCGAGCACAGCCAACAAAAACATGTTGAACATGCAGCTTCCCAGCAGGTTGCCGGCTGCCAGGTTGGGCTGGTTGTGCTGAATGGAGTTGATGGAGGTGAGCAGCTCGGGCAGCGAGGTGACGCCCGCCAGCAGAATTAAACCGATAAACATGCCTCCCAGGCGGGTGCGGACGGCGATCACATCGCCGTATTTGGCAAGCTGCATGGCAGCCACGGTGATGACCGCCGCGCTGACAATAAAGATAATCCAGGGCATGAAATTACTCCGATGGGAGGGGGGCTTTGTAAATGCCTTTGACCGTGTCGAGCGGCCAGGCGGTGAACACGCCGGTGTTGGGCTGGTTAAGATCGCCTGCAATGCTTTGAGCCTGGGTCAGGCAGGTTTGCACAGCGGTGTCATCGGGCACAATGGCCAGCAGGGTCAGGTTGCCCTGCTCTTCTGATTCTCCCCCGCCGAACAGGTAACGCATGGCAATGTGCTGATGCTGGCGCCTGTGGAAGCCGGTGCTTTCAAAAATGGTCACGCCGCCAATGCCGGCGGCATACCAGGCGTCCAGCACGTCATCCAGCAGGTCAGGGTTATCCAGCACAAAAAATACGGCATACATAATTTGCGTCCCTTCACGCAGGAATTTTATCACTACGCTGAAAAAAGCTGTGTTAGCGTTGTGTTAACCTATTGAAGGGGTGTGTTTTCACGGTCAATCGTCCAGCGCAGCGGGTTGTTGCTGATGTATGCACGGATGCGGCGCAGATCGTCGTCACTGCGGATGACGTGTTCGTAATAGTTGCGCTGTCACAACATCGCCCGCCTCATTCAACCGCATCTCTCCATCCACAATCGCGCCAAACAGGCACAGACGCCCCTGCGTCAACAGGGTGACGAAATAGGCGCCGGGCCGGGTGTAATCGTAACCCGGCAGGCGGATGGAACGGCGCTGATGCGGGTTTTCGGGCATGGTTTTTCACTGGTTTATTGCCCGTAAGCGCGCTCATACCAGGTTTGATCTTCCACCATCCAGCCGGTCTCTTCCTTGCCGCCAAAGATGCCCACCTGCACCTGCCACCAGGTGTAGCCGTTGGCGCTTTGCGGCCCGCCGATGATCTCCACATATTCATACTGGTCCAGCTTGCGCAGCACTTTGGCGCTGGTGGAGGGCGACTGGCGCAGGTTGAGGTCTTTGCCCGCTTCGGTGATGCTGTACACATCGCCCACGCGGAACGCCAGCATATCAGCCGGCTTGCCGCCGGGCAGCAAAAAGTTTTTCGTCCAGGCGGGCAGGGCGGGCGGGTTGCTCTGCAGGCGCTGGCGCCATGCTTCATCCGTCAGGCGGGCTGAGCGGGGCTGGCGGAATTCATAGTATGAATAAACGCCGCCCTGGGCAATTTGCATCTTGCCCTCTAACGGAACGATCACATAAATGCGGTTGAGCTGCCCGGTGGCGGCTTCCAGCACTTCGTTGTCGCCGCTGCCCGAAACCGCCGAAACAATCGGCATGGGCGGCAGTTCATGATCCATGCCGTAGCGCTGCGCGGTGAGCGTGGTACATTCCACTTCGCCCATGCAAGATTGGATCAAGCCCCATTCATCCCGGGTGGGGGGCGTTCCCTGCAATTCGCGCGCGGCAATGTCGCCTAATTTTTGGAAATGCTGCGACAGGTCTTCCATGCCGTCAATGAGCTGCTGGAAACTCAACGCGCCGCCAAATTGTCCCCAGCTTTCCGAAGGATCGACCAGCATGGGGTCAAGCGACAGGCCGCGCGCGATCAAGCCGTCGCGCAGGGCGTGGCTGATATAAGCCAGGCGGTAAAACACGGGCGGGTTGGGTTCCACATAAGCCGGGGCAGGCCCCGAGGTGGGCGGCCCGCCGCCAGCGGCAGGTTCGGGCATCTTGGTATAGAGGGTGGTATCGCGTTTCAGTTCAGCCCAACTGCCCAGGGCGGTGTTCAGGTCGCGGTAACCCCAGGCGTCGGTACGCATGGCGGGTGGAAAACGCTCGTCTTTCACGCTCAACTGGGCGTCGAAGGCGTACAGCCAGCCGTTGTAGAAATTATTCAACCATTCAGTTTCGCTCTGCGCGTCCACCGCCTGCTGCATTCTGGTCATTTGTTGCGTGTAGTTAAGATAATCAGTTTCGCCGGCCTCATCCAGCGCCTGCAGGGCAGGCTGCGAGCCCAGGGCGGCCATCACATCCAGGCCGCTGGGGGTCAGGCGGCGCTTGTCCATGCTGCCCACTTTGTCAAACAGCAGGTTCTGGATGATGTAGGCGTCGAGGGTAAAGCGCTGCCCCAGCATGCGCCAGCCGCGCTCGCCGCCCATCTCTTTGGTGCTGACGGCAAAGGTGGAGTTGATTTTGGGGGCGGGCAGTTCATCGGCGCGCTCAAGAAATTTCTTCCAGCGTACGTCATCCAGCAGGCTCAAGTGAGAAATGTTTTCACCGTACACTGCATCCATCAGCGCGGCGTATTCGGGCGGGCCCAGGTCGTCGGAGGGGCCAATGATGAAGCTGAGCGCCTCGTGAATACGGCTCCAGGTTTGCGCGGCGGGCTTGCCGTCCACCTGGGCGCGGCGCAGCGCCAGGGTGATGATCAACGGGACGCGCGAGGGCTTGAAGGAAGGATTGGAGGGGTCGGTCAGGCGGAAGTGGGTGCGCCCCAGCCAGGTCATGCCGCGGAAGTAAGCTTCCAGGTCGGGGTCGCCGGCGTAGTGCCCGGTGGGTTTATAGGCGCCGTAGTCGTCTTCGAAATTGGGAATTAATTTGGACTGTTCGCGCCCGGCGGCCTGCTTGATCTGCGCCACCTGCGCCTCCACTTTGCTTTGCAGCGCCACATCGGTTGCGGTTTGCGGGTCAAACAGTTGCAGCGCCACCGCCAGGTAGGCCGAGGCCAACTGTGCGTCGGTTTCCAGCGAGGTGCCCTGCGCATCTGCCTGGTAGCTTTCCACTTCGTCGAGGACTGCCTGCACCAGCCCGCTCATGGCGGGGCGCAGTTGCTCGCGCTCGAGGGCTTTGAGCAGCTCGTCAAAATTGAGGTGCAGGGCGTGCAATGCGGCGTCGCTGGTCAGGTAATAGGGCTGGCCGTAATGGTCGGAAACCTGCTCGCGGATGTCGCTGAACTGGAGGTCGCCGCTGGCCAGCACGGCAAAACCGTTCTGTTCCAGGAAGGCGGTTTGCTGCGCGGTGAACCCTTTGGTGACGGCGGCGTTGGCAACCTGTTTCAGCGGGATGGGCAGGGCGGCGTCGGCGCCTTTGTAGGGCGCTCCGCTCCATTTTTGCAGCGCGGCTTGGGTGAAAGGCGCGCCGGGGTCGGCGTCAAAATCGGCCTGTGGGGGGCCGGCGGGCGTGGGCGCGACAGGAACGGGGTTGGATGACATTTGCACCTCGGCAGATGGCTGTGAAGACAGACCGGATAAGGGGAACAATCCCCAAACAAGCACAACAGCCGCTGAAAACCAGGATAATTTGTTCATAAGCTGCCTCCATCGATTATTCTAGATTGATTATAGCCCGGCTGGCGGCAAGAGGTGAAAGCGTATATGCAGAAGCCCCGATTTATTCTTTGAACTCCACGTAAAAACGGATTTTTTCCTCTATTTGTTTGGTGGTGGAGTGAATCCAGTACTCATTATTGGGATAGATATCAAAGGTGTAAACTTCCACCCAGTAGCGGTCCAGAATCATCTTGATTCCCCAACCCGTGTAGTTGGTTGAATCGACATATTCCCAGTGATGGAACAGGTTTTCATAACTACAATCCCCCAGAGTTAGCTCATTCTTAATCAGCGTAAATTTGTCATCATAAACACCGCTGCATAATTTTTTGATGTTCGTTCCTTTCTCAAGCAGGCTGATGGTTACGCCCATAAAGGGCTCCTGAGAGAATTCCCCTGAACATTGTGTCTCGTCATTCTGTGTGATTGGGATGCTCTCCGGCAAAAAGTCGCAAGGTCTGATGGGCTGATCAGGTTCACTGACCTGCGGCGGGTCTTTTTGCGGTTTTTTGGGTTCTGGCAGGGGGCATTTTGCAGGGTCATGCCGGGTGCCGTATTCGCGGTCGGCATATTCAAACACCTGCCGGGTGGGTTGGGGACCGTAGCCATCCACCCACCTAATCACATCGAGTCCATCTTCTTCCGAAAGGGTTGTGGCGTCGCAGAACAGATAGCCGTAAATATATTCAAGCTGCGCTTGAATAGGATTCGCCAGGACATGATAGCCGCCGTGCCGGCAATATGCGGCCGCCCAGGAATCGCACGGAAAATCCGTGTTGCACTTATCGTAACAGGCATCGTGCTTGATGCAGGCGGGATGCAAGCCGCAGTCATAGCGGGTAACTTGATAAACCATGCCGGTGTTCTCTCCCGTTTCTTCATCGATCTCGCAGCGTTGTTCGGTTGTCTTTTTGCAGTTATTTGTGGTGCAGTCAGGCCCGCAGGCGCCGCGGCACATGGCTTCACAGGGTCCCCATTCACCGACAATCGGCTTTGTTTCATCCATTACCACGCTTGCCGGGGGGCGATAGAATGAGGATAGATCAATTTTCTGATCGGGATGAGAAGCGGAGCAATACAGCACAGAACTGCTCTCCCCGGCAGCCAGCGATTCGACGGCGCCTTCGGCATCAAACGGGAAATATCCCAGCACAACCGGGACGGGGTTTGAAGGAGAGAACAGGATGGGTGAAGAAAATTTCGTTTGATTATCCTCGCTGTGGATGTAATTGCATTCGGACAACGCTATGAGGGATAGGGCTTCAGCCTGCCGGTCGGTGACGTTGTACTTGAAATGCATTTGCAACGGCACCAGCAGCGCCGCAAGTTGATTGACATCCAGGGTGCCCTCTGCCTGGCAGGCCATTTCAAGCGGAATCATTGAGACCGCCTGCAGCAAATCGCTCTTCAGCAGGTTCTCCAGTGCGGCAGCTTCTGATTGGGTCAATTCACCCATGCCGTCCAGCGTTTTTCCTGACCAGGTCAGGCTGGCATCGTTTTCTTCTCCAAGATTCACTTCCAGTAATTCCGAATCAGGTGAGTCTGCCAGGTGAAATGTCGCATAGCCGTCGTCTGTGACATTAAACTCAACTCTTTTTCCGTCAAGTTCATCAGGGGGTTGATAACTCCCCGAAACAAAGCCATCTGCCCCGCGCGGGTTGAGAGAAAGCCCGGGCTGTCCACCTGCATTCAATAGTTTCGCCGTGTCTTCATCTTTCTCTTTGAATTTTGTTTTTTCGCTACCTGATTGAAACCAGTCATTGATCTCATCTTCCATTAAATAATAGGCGCCTATCGCAGCACAACAGGCACACAGGATTATTCCCAGTATTACAACGGGAATGGTTATCAGCAGTATTTTCTTTTTTGAGCGTGTCTGGCGGGGATATTCAGACTGGGCAGGGGTGGGCTGAGTCATTTTTGCCTCCACATCTGATAGATCAACTTCCTGACAATCTGTGGCTGTTTTGCAGTCTTTGTGTGTCCCCGATTTGATGAGATTGCAACAATCGATTTTATAATACCAGTATACACGAATTGATTGGTAATCAGAATTTTTTTGTCCTGGTGGAGGATAAACCAGTGGATGACCAGATCAAACCTTTGACCAGCCTGACCGGCTCAGCGGGAGATATCTGGCGGGCCTGGGAGGTGACGCTGGACGGCGAAACCTATTACGTGCAGGAGTTGCGCATCGGCTACCAGGTGCTCAAACAGCCGGCCGGCGGCGGGCGAAAAAACGCCTCTTCCGAAGAAAAACACAGGGTGATTGCTTTTTTGGAAGCATCTTTTCATTCGCTGCAATAAAAATGGCTGCCCCTTTTAAATTTTTAGCTAAAATTTATTTTTTAAGATAATTATTCTGCAATAATAATCTTGTAGGGTAAATTGGTTAAACTGCGGGGCTTTTTAGCATTCATCCCAAGCCCAACCCGCAATAATCTAACGGTTGAACTTGTGGGAGGATTGTGTTATGGCGCTGATGAATGCGAATAAACAGAAGAGGGCTGGTTTTTTACGATTTAATGACTGGAAATTGCAGGCCAAGATATTGACCATTATCATCCTGGTGGGGCTGCTGTCGGCAGTCGGGATGAGCCTGTTTAGTTATTTTGCTTTTTCATACGAAACTACCAAGGCGACGGGAGAAGAGCTGCTGGCCTACGGCGGCGAGGCGCTCAACCGTTCGGCTGATATTGTGGACGGCAGCGTGAACGCCTTGCAGGCGCTGGCGCTTTCACCTTCGCTGGTTGAGGCGATGCAGACGGAAAACCAATCTTACGCGGATAAGAGCCAGGCTGAAATTGACTCGGAAATTGCCCGGCTGGATAAAGCCTGGACGGATGGAGATGCATCGGTTGAGCCGGTGGTTAAATCGATTGCCGCCAACGATCTCAGCGCTTTGTTGAAACGTTTTCAGCAAAAATTTCCCGAAGAATTTGAGGTATTTGCCACCGATATTCAGGGGTTGACCATTGGCATGACCGGCCGCACGGGTGACTATTTACAGGCTGATGAGGGGTGGTGGCGAACCGCCTATAATGACGGCAAGGGCGCCATTTCGATCAGCGAAGTCAGTTTTGATGACAGCGCAGACAGTTGGGCGATCAACATTGGCATCCCGGTGTATGACAATGCCGGAAAAGTCATCGGTATTTTGCGCGGCACAGTCGATATTTCGGTGGTTTTCACTGCCATGTCGCAGGTGAAGTTTGATGAAACCGGGCATGCTGCACTGCTGGACCGCAACGGGTTGATCCTGTATGCCAACGACGAAAACCTGCTGATGCAGACCGCCCCGCAGGAGATTTTGGATTTTATCCAAAGCGGCGAAAACGGCTGGAGTCAGAATTACCGCGACTTGAACGGCAACCCGGCGGTGCTGGCTTTTCAAACCATGCAGGGCGAACTGGCTGATCAACTGGGCTGGATCATCCTGCTGGATCAGGATCTGAGTGAAGTCAATTTGCGGGTCATATCCAACCTTGCGCAAAGCGCCATTGTAGCCCTGGTGGTTATCCTGCTTTCCGTGGTAATCGGGATATTCTTCTCGCGCAGCATTGCCCGACCCATTGAAGCTATCGCCGGAGGTTTGAGCCAGCTTGCTCAAGGATCATTGAGCCGTGATGTAGCCGCAGAAAAACGGCAGGCTCTTCTCAACCGTGGAGACGAGGTGGGCGTGCTGGGTAGAAGCATGCAAGACATGGAAGCCTATTTTGAAGAAATGGCGGGCGTGGCAGGCAGAATCGCAGAAAACGACCTGACGGTTTCGGTTACGCCGCGCTCAGAAGAAGATGTGCTGGGCAACGCCTTTAACCACATGGCCAATAACTTGCGGCGCATGATTGGAGAGTTGAACAACAGCGCGCTGCAAATAAACCAGATATCCGGCCAGCTTGCTGAGGCTTCATCGCAGGCCGGGCAGGCAGCCAGCCAGGTTTCCACCACCATCCAGCAAATTGCCAATGGCACGTCCCAGCAAAGCCAGAGCGTTAACGCCACGGCCAAGTCGGTGGACGACTTAACCATGGCCATTGACAGCGTGGCCAAAGGGGCGCAGGAGCAGGCGGTGGCCATCGGCAGGGCCTCTGAAATTACCGGGCAGATTGTGGAAGCCCTGAAACAGGCCAATGAGGGCATCCAGTCAGCCATGCAGGGCGCCGGCCAGGCGGCTGAGATGTCGAAACAGGGCGCCCAGACGGTGGGTGAAACCATCCAGGGAATGCAAAACATCCGCAGCCGGGTGCATTTGTCGTCTGAGAAGGTGCAGGAGATGGGCGAACGTTCCGACCAGATTGGCGCCATTGTTGAAACCATCGAAGATATTGCCAACCAGACCAACCTGCTGTCGTTGAACGCATCCATTGAAGCGGCGCGCGCCGGCGAGCACGGCAAAGGCTTTGCTGTGGTGGCCGACGAGGTGCGCAAGCTGGCTGAACGCTCGGGTGAAGCCACCAAGGAAATTGGCGCGCTGATCAAGAACATCCAGCAAACTGTGCAAGAGGCGGTTACCGCCATGCAGGCAGTGGCCGACGAAGTGGAAAGCGGCGTACAAAAATCGGGGCTGGCCGGTGATGCGCTGAGCGGAATTTTGCGCGCAGCCGATGACGTGTCGGCACGTTCCAGGAAGGCGGCCGATGAAGTGCACCAGGTGGTGCAGGGCGCTGATGAGCTGGTGGGCGCGGTCGATACCGTGTCGGCGGTGGTGGAAGAGAACACCGCGGCTACCGAGGAAATGTCGGCCAGCGCCAGCGAGGTCAGTTCAGCGGTGGATGATATTGCCAGCGTGTCGCAAGAAAACAGCGCGGCGGTGGAGGAAGTGAGCGCCGCCACTGAAGAGATGACGGCGCAGGTTGAAGAGGTGTCCAGTTCGGCGCAAACGTTGTCAGGTACGGCTGAAAAACTGGCCGACCTGGTGAGGCAGTTTAAGCTGGATAAATAGGTTTTTAGGTGGTTTGATTACAGATCAACGATTCCCACCCCGGAAAATTTAGGGTGGGAATCGTTTTTTTTTGTGGGCGGGAAAATTTCAAGATTGTTTCATGCGCGGTTGAAGCCGCAACTGCAAATCCATTGGGCGCGGCAAAAACTTCAACCGTTCATTATAGAATCATTAATACCTCTCAGGGAATGGTATAAAATGGTAAGATAAACCATCCATTGTGCTTCCGGTTGTTATGGCGCCGGATGAGTGAGAGAAAGGTGTTTTGTCTAAACCCTCATGCAAGCTGAAGAAAACAATATAAAAACCTACCTGGAGCAAACCGCCAGGGCAGTGCGCGATGTACCGCGGCAGCCGCTGCATGATATTTTGATCATGTTGCAAACCGCCCGGCAGGCAGGGCGGCGCTTGTTCACGCTGGGGAACGGTGGAAGCGGCTCGACCGCCGGCCTGCTGGCTTCAGAATTGCTGTATGCCGGAGACCCGCCGCTGCGCACCATGTGCCTCAGCGAAAGCGCCGGCGGCCTGTTGAGCAACGCAGCCCGCGCCGGTTACGAGCAGGTGTTTGCCCTGCCGCTGCGGCGGTTGGGGCAGGCGGGTGATGTGCTGCTGGCGCTCAGCGGAAGCGGCAATTCGCCCAACGCGCTGGCAGCCGTGCAGGCAGCCCGCGAGCTGGGCATGCACACGGCGGCGCTGGCCGGTTTTGCCGGCGGCAAGCTGAACGGCCAGGCCGATGTGTGCCTGGTGGCGCCTTCGCAGAACATGATGCAAATTGAAGATGTGTTTGCCGTCATTGGCAGCGCACTGGCGGCAGCCCTGTCGCAGCCGCAGGCCAATCCTGATGCGGTGATGGATACCTATTTAAACGCCAGCGCTGAAATGATTGCTGCACTGCCGGCTGCCGACTTGCAAAAGGCGGCGGTGCTGCTGCGCCAGGCCCAACTGGAACGGCGGCGCACTTTTTGCCTGGCCGACGGCGCGGGCATTTTCTTTGCCACCCACATGGTCAACGACCTGATCAAATATACTTTACGCCCCGATCTGCCGCGCATGCAGGCCGTTTGCCTGGCAGACAACGAATCAGCCATGACAGCTTTTGCCAACGATGTGGGCAGTCATGCCGTGTTTGCCGAGCCGCTGCGCTCGCTGGCGCAGCCGGGCGACCTGGCGCTGTTCTATGTGCTGGACGGCGCCGATGCGGGTCTGGCGGGGGCGGTGCAGGCGGTGGGTGAGTTGGGCATGAGCAGCATTGTGCTGGCGGGCGGGCAGCCCGGTCAGCCGGGCAAAACCGCCGATGTGCTGGCGCAGGCGCCTGCTGCCGGCAGCCGTTGGCTGGGTCTGGATGCGTTTGCCGTGTTTGGTCACGCGCTGGCGGTGGGTATGATGCAGTCAGGAGGTTCCATTGGCTAAAAATCCGCAACAAGCTAATAAAACGGGTTCATCGAAATGGTTTGGCTGGCTGGCGCTGGCGGTGGTGGTGGTGTTTGTCCTGGGCGCGGTTGTCCAGGCGATTAATCCCACGCTGCTGGGTATGGGTGATTTACTGAACACAGCGCAGAATGAACTGGAAAAGGGCAAAGCTCTGCGCAAAGAGGGTAACACTGACGAAGCCCTGGAGGCATTTAACACGGCGCTAGAGAAGGACGATAAACTGGTTGATGCCTATGTGCAGCGTGCACTGCTGTATATGGATCAGGGGAAAAATGAAGAAGCCCTGGAAGATTTAAATCGGGCCATTGAGCTGGACGCCGGGAATATCCAGGCCTATTCACTGCGCGGGCAGATTTATGTTCAATTGAACAATATCCAGGCTGCGCTGGATGACTATAACCAGGCGGTAAAACAGGTACCTGATGATCTGGATGAAACCCTGTGGCGCGGCCTGGCGCTGAGCGCTCTCGACCGGCCGGATGAAGCCCTCAAGGAACTGGACAGCGTTTTGCAACAGGAACCGCAAAATCTGGATGCCCTGTTGGCGCGCTGCCGGGTCAATTCAAATGCCGGCAAGTATGAAAATGCCATAACCGATTGCACCCGGGCCATTGAACTGAATCCCGAAAACACGCGCGCCTACGCCATGCGCGCCGAAGTGTACGGGCAGCAGCAGGATTATGCCAAAGCCGAAACAGATTGGGACCAGGTGACCAAAATGGATTCCCTGTCGGCTGAGGCATTTTTTAACCGCGGCATAGCCCGCCTGCTGCAGGGCAAGGCCGACACGGCCGTGGAAGATTTTAGCCGCACAATTGAGTTGAATCCGTCCAACGGCGAAGCTTTTGGTAATCGCGCCCTTGCGTATAGTCAGTTGGGCGAGGTTGAAAAGTCGCTGGCCGACTATGAAAAGTTGATCGAATTGCAGCCCAACAATGCCAAGGCGCACAAAGACCTGGGAACAACTTATTTGAGCGTGAACAAGGTGGATGCGGCCATCGAGCAGTTCAACAAAGCCATTGACCTGGCACCCAAATACGCCGACGCTTTCAACAACCGCGGCTACACCTACCTAGCGTTGAAGAAATACGACCTGGCGCTGGCGGATTTTACCCGCGCCTATGAGCTGAACCCGCAAATGGTGCAGGCGGTTTTTAACCTGGGGCTGACCTACCTGGACAAGGGCGAACCAGGCAAAGCGCTCGAGCAATTTGACAAAGCCATGCAATCGCCTGACGCGCCGCTGACCACCCTGCACTACCGGGCGGTGGCCTATTTCAACCTGAAAGAATATGACAAAGCCATTGCCGACTGGGAAAAATTGCTGGAAATTCAACCCGATGCCGTGGAAGCTACCTACCTGTCGAATTGCTATGTGGCAAAAGGCGAGTATGACAAAGCCCTGGCGCAGCTTGACCTGGCCGAGGGGAAAAACCCCAAAGATGGGCAAATCTTCCGCCTCCGCGGCGACATTTACCAGATTCAGGCGAAGTGGAAAGAGTCGATAGAGCAATATACCAAACAGATTGAATATGGACATGCAATTGACCTGGGATACTTCAACCGCGGGGTGGCTTATTTCAATACGCGGCAGTTTAAACTGGCAGGCGATGATTTTCGCAAGGTGGTTGAAATCAGCCAGGAACCTACGCTGGTAGAAAACGCCACCAAAAATTTGAAATTGATGGGCATGACCCCCTGACCTGTGTAGTCGCGACTTCAGTTGCGCATGCATGGCATAGCTGGTTTCCATTGTGTCGCAAACGGCTGAAGCCGTTACTACAAACAAAAGTTTTGTAGTGGCGACTTCAGTCGCGCGAGCAGGTGTGAGAAATCGCAAGCCTGCAAAAAACGGCTGACGCCGTTACTACTTAATCAAAAGAGAGGGGCTGTCCAAAAAGTAGAGGACAGCCCCTTTACATTTTTAAAAAGCAATGATTCAATAAAGGAATGAGAAGAAAACAAGCCCACCCCGTGTTTAAGCCCTATGTAATGAACCAGGTAGCGCTGC
>Ga0228536_1000872_pt1 | contig 41321 bp, 42 predicted proteins | sample SJ1Smetagenome_FD_168611 | JGI IMG/M metagenome (GOLD analysis project Ga0228536, IMG submission 168611) | Enriched culture of PCE-dechlorinating microbial communities from Ithaca, New York, USA - SJ1.S | ecosystem: Engineered > Modeled > Simulated communities (microbial... > Unclassified...
CGGGACGAAAAAAAGCCGCCCCGCGCGAGGCGGGGCGGCTTGCATTTCCACCAGGTATTGGGCGAACCCTGCTACCAGCGGGGACCGCGCTCTTCACGAGGCTTGGCCTCGTTGACCTTCAGCGTACGACCGCCGAAATCGGTGCCGTTCAGGCCGCGAACGGCCTCGGCGGCGCCGGCGTCATCCATCTCCACGAAACCGAAGCCGCGAAAGCGACCGGTCTCACGGTCCATGATGAATTTCACGGAAGTGACCTCGCCGTAGGCGGCGAACATGTCACGGGTCTGGTCCTCGGTGGCGGAAAAGGGCAGGTTGCCGACGTAAATGGACTTCATAAGACTCCCAAACAAAGACTGAAATGTGCCTGTCGGGCCGAACGGCTCCGTGCCGTTCTGTTCGCAACCGAACTAGGCGGAAGGTGCATCCCTACGTGTCCCTTCTTTGGGAGTCAAGAACTATTTTGATCCCCCGACAAAAAAAACTTTCATTTCTCCCGGACCGCGCATGTGTCGGTCATCCTGGACCCGGAGTGAGGAAGACGCCCCGGCCCTTCCCTCGGACCCGGAACGCGGTTCGGCCATCAGCCCCGCTCCAGGCCCAGGCGGTAGAAGATCGTGTCCACCCGCATGATCGGGAACGCGGGCGGCAGGGCCTCGCGGGGGAGGCGGATGAAGCCGTTCTTTTCATAGAAACGATGGGCGGCCAGGTAGCTGGACGTGGTGCCGAGGAAAATTTCTCGAAAGCCGCTGCCCCGGCCCCAGTCCAGAAGCGCGGCCAGGAGCCGCGCCGCCAGTCCCGGCGTCGGCCCGCGCCGGTTCGCGCGCACGAACATCTTGCGCAGGGCCCCTTGCCGGTAGCCGATGTCCAGCAGCGCCAGGGTTCCGACAACCTCGTCGCCGACCAGGGCGACCCAGAAGTTGCCCTTGCCCCGCCGGTAGACGCCCGGGATGTCCAGCAGGTCCGGCTGGTCCTCCAGGGTGATGGGCAGGCCGAACTCCTTGCACTGGATGGTCAGGATCACGTCCACCACCCCGTCCTGGTGCTCCGGGGCGAAGGGCTCGATGCGGATGTCCGTCATGGGGTCTCCACGCGAAGAACCCGGCGCAGGAACGCGGCGGCCTCGGCCAGGCCGTTCTCCTCCGGGCTGATGCCGTGCATGCCGAAAAAGCCGTGGATCATGCCGGTCTGGACCGTGGTCTCGCAGGGCACTCCCGCCTCCTGCAGACGCCGGGCCAGGGCCACGGCCTCGTCTCGGAGCAAGTCGTGCTCGGCCAGGCTGAGCCGGGTGGGCGGCTGATGCGAGAGGTTCGGGGCCCGCAGGGGCGAGACCAGAGGGTCGAGCGCCTGGGCCGAATCGGACAGATAGCAGTCCCGGAAAAAGGCCAACAGCTCAAGGCTCAGAAATAGGCCCCGGCCGTAGCGGCGGTGGGCCGAGGTGTCGAAGGAGGCCATGTCCGTGGAGGGGAAGGCCCGCACCTGCCCGGCGAGCCGGGGGCCGTCCCGCTCTCCGGCGAGGAGACAGGCGGCCAGGGGGCTCGCGGCCAGCAGCCGGTCCACCAGATCGCGAATGAACGGATGCAGGGTCAGGGATGCGGGATCGACCGCCGGATCAGGGCCGGACATAGGCGCGGAAGACATCGAGAACCTTGGCCGCGGGCGTTTTGGTGCACTGCTGGACCATGATCGCGCCGGAACGGTCCAGCGCGGCGGAATCCAGGACCATGTCGCCCCCGGTCTTGGCATTGGCGTAACCGTCCAACCAGAACAGGGTCAGAACCATGCCCAACTGCTGCTCGCGCAAAAACTCCCGGCAGGTGTAGGTCTTCATGTCCAGCCGCAGGGGTGCGTCCGACTGGGCGGCGGAAAGGACGGGCGTGAACAGGACGGCGACGAGCGACAGGACGCCGAGGACGCGGCGCATGGACAACCTCCATCGGAACGGGCGGGAACCCGACCGCCGGGTTCCCGCCTCACTAAGTGCCGCCGGAGCGATCCGCTGTCAATGGGCTCCGAGGCGGGCGGCGATGTCTTCGGCCACCTTTTCGCCGGAAAGGAGCATGCCGCCGAAGATCGGCCCCATGCGGTAGGAGCCGAAGCTCGCGTTGGCGGCCATGCCCGTCACCCAGATGCCGGGGAATATCTCGCGGGTGTTCTCCAGGGTGTCCGCCTCGGCCTTGTCGGCCCACATGGACTGCTCCCCCGCGATGCCGCCGCAGGGCGTGTTCAGGCTCACGCCGTTCTTGCGGACCAGCGTCTTGAGCACCTCCACGGCATGGCCCGTGGCCTCGATGACCGCCCGGCAGTGGACCACCAGGGGGTCCACGTGCAGGCCCGTCATCTCCACCGGCGTGGAGTTGACCACCAGACCGGCCACGCGCTTGACGCCGCCCTCCTCGCGCAGGACCACGTCCTCCACGGAGAGGCAGTTGAAGACCTGGGTTCCGGCCAGACAGGCCTTGGAGGCCAGGGTCGTGGTGGCGGTCACGGCGTCGGCGGTGTGGTAGCCCTCGCCGTAGGGTCGGGTAGGGACGCCCAGTTCGTCCAGCAGACGCCGGCCCGCGTCCTGAACCACGATGAAGTTGTAGGTCATGCCGCCGCCCCACATGCCGCCGCCCAGGGAGAGCTTGCGCTCGAACAGGGCCACCTTGTAGCCGCGCCCGGCCAGCTTCCAGGCCGCCAACATGCCCGAGGGCCCGCCGCCCACCACGGCCACGTCCAGATCCAGGCAGTTCGTGAACTTCTCACACCAGCGCTCGAGGATTGCCTGGCTCACCAAGCGCTCATTCACCACGGTCATCGGAGCTCCTTCAGATCATGCGGTTGCGGCCGCGCCGGATGGCGGCCAGGAGTTGCGCCGAGGCGGCCCCGGGGTCCGGGGCCGAACAGATCGCCGAGACGACGGCCAGCCCGTCGGCTCCGGCGGCGGCCACGGCCTCGGCGTTGGCCGCGCCGATGCCGCCGATGGCCACCAGGGGACGCCGCGTGGCCGCGCGCAATCGGGCCAGGTTGTCCACTCCGAAGACCGGTCCGGCGTCGGCCTTGGTGGCCGTCGGAAAGACCGGCCCCACACCCAGGTAGTCCACGTCCAGAGCCTCGGCCGCGCGGGCCTCCTCGAAAGTGTTCACGGACAGCCCGAGAATCCTGTCCGGGCCCAGCAGGGCGCGCACGTCCGAGGCCGCCATGTCCTTCTGGCCCACGTGCACCCCGGCAGCGCCCACGGCCAGGGCCACGTCCACGCGGTCGTTGATGATCAACGGCAGCCCCAGGGAGTCGAGCAGGTTCTTCAAGGATCGGGCCAACTCCACGAACTCGCGGGTCTGGCAGGACTTCTCGCGGACCTGGACCACCGTGGCCCCGGCGCGGGCCGCCCGGCCCACCACGTCCAGCAGGTCGCGCCCCAGGCAGGCGGGCCGGTCGGTGACGAGATAGAGCGAATAGTCCGCAACGGATTTCATGCGGCCTCCAGCCGGGCGCCCGCGACCACGGCCGCCTCGTCCAGGGAGTACAGGACGTCCAGAAAACGGGGCTCGAGCGTGCCGGGTCCGCCCGCGCCCCGTGCCGCGAGTTCCCCGGCCAGGCCCATGACGGACATGGCGTGGGCCGTGGCGGTCAGGCGGTCGTCGTTCACCGCGGCGAAGGCCCCGATCAAGGCCGTGGCCGTGCAGCCCAGGCCCGTGACCTTGGTCATCATCTCCACGCCGTTGCCCACGGCCAGGGTCGCCGCGCCGTCGGTCACGTAGTCCACGGCCCCGCTCACGCAGACCACGCAGGAACGCTTCCGGGCCAGCTCCCGGGCGGCTTCCAGGGCCTCGGCGCTGCCGTGCATGCTGTCCGCGCCCTTGGAGGCCGCGTTCTCTCCGGCCAGGGCCATGATTTCCGAAGCGTTGCCCCGGATCACGGACGGCCGGACGGACTCCAGCAGGTCGCGGCAGAGGCGGCGGCGGTAGGCCGTGGCTCCGGCGGCCACGGGGTCCAAGACCACGGGGATGCCCTTCTCCCGGGCCGAGGCTCCGGCGGCGAACATGCTCTCCACGTAATCAGCGGCCGGGGTGCCGATGTTCAGGACCACGGCCTGGGCCAGCCAGGCCAGCTCCTTGGCGTCCTGGGCGGCGTGGGTCATGGCCGGGGATGCCCCCAGGGCCAGCAGGGCGTTGGCCGTGATGTTGGTGACCACGTTGTTGGTCACGTTCAGGACCAGGGGATTGGCCCGACGAATGCGGACCACGTCGGTCCAGACGATGATGGGATCGCTCATGCGGCGCCTCGCGTGACGGCCTGCCCGTTCTCGCGGCCCTTGCGCAGACCGCGCTCGGCGGCCCGCAGGACCAGGTGCAGGGTTGCGGTGAGAAGCATGGTGGCCAGGGTCGGCCCGATGGGCAGGTCGCGGCCGGAAAGGAACTGGTAGATGCCGACCCCGGCGGCCAGTGAGAACAGGGCCAGGGGATCGACGATCCGGGCCCGGCTGTCGGCGCGGGCCAGGAAGTAGTCCGCCAGGAACACGGCCGCCACCGGTGCGAAGACCGAGCCCAGCAGATAGAGGAAGTCGATGTAGGCGTCGCTCGGGGCCAGCACGGCCAGGGCCGTGCCGAGCAGGGCCACGACCCCGGACACGGCCCGCCGGTTCAGACCGGGCAGGACGTTCCGCAGGGACACCGCAGCCGAGTAGACGTCCAGGAAGGTGGTGGTCACGGTGGCCAGGACGATGACGGCCAGGGCCACGCCGCCGAGCCCGGCGGCCAGCATCATGCCCGAGGGATCGGCCGAGCCCGTGCGCAGGGCCCCCAGCAGGCCGATGGCGTACATCCAGCAACTGCCCAGGAAATAGCCCAGACAGGGAGCGATCCAGGCCCCGGAGCGGCTGCGGGCTTGGCTCGTGTAGTCGGCCACCAGCGGCAGCCAAGACAGGGGCATGATGATGGACAGCTCGAAGCCCAGGCCGAAGCTCCCCGTGGGCGCGGCCGGGGCCAAGGACGACGCGGAGCCGAACACCACGGCGCTGAGCGCCACGGTCAGGCAGAAGAGCAGGCCCACCGCGGCCAGATTGAGGACGTGCAGACCACGGGGCTGGAGACAGACCCAGAGGCCCACGAGCCCGCCCAGGAGGATCGGGGCCAGGACCGGCGCGGACAGGCCCCAGATCGAGGTCGTCAGGGCGTCCACGGCCAAGCCGCCCTGCTGGATCATCACGGCGGTCCAGCCCACCAGTTGGAGGGCGTTCAGCAGGGAGACGATCCAGGAGCCGCGCGCGCCGAAGGAGACGCGGGTGCAGGCGATGGCCGGAAGCCGTTCGCGGAAGCCCGCCCAGGCGGCCAGGGCGAAGGGCGGCATGCCCGCCAGGTGGCCCAGGACCACGGCCCACAAGCCGCGCTCCAGGCCGAGATCGGCCAGCAGGCCGCCGGTGAGGATTTCGGCCACGGACACGGCCGCGCCGAACCAAAGGGCGAAGAGTCCGAGAAAGGAGAGGGATTTCGAGCCGTCCACGACGTCTCCCCGTCCGGGCAGAGGGGGGAATCCCGGCGTCAGGGGGGAACGGGCGGCTCCCGGTGACGATCCGAATTCCCTCCGGCAGTCCGAACTGCTTCAGGTTCCATGGGTATGATCTCAGTTCCGCCCGCCAGGACGGAACACCCCAATCGGATGTGATGCGAATCACTCAAAGAACGGGCAGCCGTGTCCGGCCGCCGGAAAACTGCATAGCGCGCTTCGGGTCCGCCGTAAAGGCCTGTCTCAGGGCACGACCGAGGTCGTTCCGATGGGGGCCAGTTCGGCCCAGCGCCCCGGGGCGAGCGTGAGCGTGCCCATTTCCTGGAAGGTGGTGGCTTGGCGCAGGGTGATGTCCACGGGCGCGCCGCCCACCAAAAGTTTCTGCCCTTCGCTCACGGGCGCTCCGCCCGCCGTGGCCATGAGCTTGCCGGGTTCGCCGTTGGTCCGGGCGCTGAGCAGTTCATACTCTCCCTCAGGCAGCCGGTATTCGCTTCCCGCGCTGAACGGCACCTCCACCTCGCGGCCGAAGTGGTCGCGCAGGAGCAAGGCCTCCACCCGACGGGGCTCGATGTCCAGGTTGAAGGACGCCCTGGCGGCCCCGGGGGTCTCGCGGACCACGGGATAGCGGACCACGCCCGGAGCGTCCGAGCGTTGGCGGTACTTGTCCATGAAGTTGTCGGGGTCCAGGATGATCTCCACGCCGAGATCCTGGCCGTCGTTCTCCCACGGGCTGGAGGTGTAGCCCTTGAGGTTGAGCACCTCGCGCCGGTTGCCGCCCCGGATGCCCTCGATGACGAGCTGATCCCCGGCCACGGCGCGCAACGTCTCCCCGTTCTTGACGTACACGAGGCGGCCGTTGAGCCAGCAGACGAACACCGGCCCGTCGCTTTCGGAAACCGCCGGACGCCCCGCCTCCCAGTCCACGCGGACCTGGGCCACGGGCTTGCCGTCGGCCCGGACTTCCAGACCGGTGAAGGATTCCAGGGCCAGACGCGGCGTGTTCAGCAGATTCACCCCCGGACGATCCGAGGCGAACACGGCCAGGGCCGGGGAATAGCTCCGGCCGGTGCCGACGCCGGACTCGGCGGTGATGGTCGCGCCCCGGGCCAGACGAATATGCGCGCCGGAAACCAGCGGACTGCCGTTGACACGCACCCCCGTGGCCACCTGGGCCGCGGCCAGCACATCGGCCTCGTCGAAGTCCGTCGGGGCCGTCTCCACGCCCAGATGCGCCAGAAGAAGCCGGGCGGCGGCCATCTGGGTGCGGACCTTCCAGCCGATGTCGCGGATGTTCTTGCTCACCTCCACGGCCACGGCCGGGATGTGCAGGACGGAAAGGGCGTAATAGGTCAATGACTTGCGCATCTCCGGATAGCGCGTGTCCGGGTCGAAGGTGCGCGTGTCGAATATCTCCAGCCGGTACTCGGCGGGATTCACCGTGGGGTTCAACTCCGCCAGCACCCCCCGCACCAGTCCGCCCAGGTCCACCCCGGCGTGGGACTCGGCGTCCACGATGATGGACTGGCCGTAGCGGTTGGGGTTGCGCAGGGCGTTCACATGCCGGGGACTGTAGAAGCCGCTGCCCTCGTGCAGGTGGATGAACCCGTCGCACTCGGCCAACAGGTGGCGGATGACCCGGGCCACGCGGTCCTCATAGAAACGGTTGTAGTCCCGGTCGAAGCGGCGGTTCATGTCCACGTTCACCTGCCGCTGCTGCAGGTGGATGGACGGCAGGTTGGCCCGGGGCACCACGATGAGGTTGCCCTTGAGGACGCGACTGCCGGTGAGCAGCTGAGCCGTCACCGCGCCGCAGATCTCGTCGCCCTGGATGCCTCCCTGGACCATGATCGTCGGGCCCGGGGCCTCGCCCCGGATGCGGACCACGGTCAGGGGATACTGGGTTCCCTGGAAAAAGGTGTAACTCGACACGGACGCGGCCGACGCCCGGGAGGGAAGCAGCAGCGCGATGCAGAGGCTAAGAAGCCACGGGATCGCGCAGCGGGAACGTGTCGCTGAAGATCGTCTTGCCATCGGAACCCTTGATCTCCAGGCGCAGGCCGAAGACGTCGCGGCGGTCCACTCCCTTGGGCAGGGAGAAGGCGGTGCGGATGTGCTTGAAGCGCTGGATCTGGAACGAGAGGTCGGCCCGGTTGGCCTCCACGCCCAGCATCTGTCCGTCGTTGCGGATGAGGGACAGTTCGGCCAGCCCCGAGAGGGTGTTCACGGACTGCACGTTGGTCAGCTCGAAGCTCACCGTGGCCTCATTGCCGCTGATCCTGGTCTGGAAGTTCTCCACCGTCACCTGGGCCGTGTTGACCTTGCCGAAGAGGTCACGCAGATTCACGGGCGGAGTCTTGGGGGCCAGGGGCTCGGCCGGGGCCGCCCCGGACTTCTCGGCGGGGGCCGCGCCCTTGGCGCTCGCCTCGGCCTTCATCTTCTCGATGTTGGTGAGACGCTCCAACTGGACTTCGGCCTCGCTGAGCCGCAGTTCGAGCGCCTTGCGCTCGGCGCGCAGGGAGGCGTTGGAGCTCCAGAACGTGGCCCCGATGGAGATGCCGATGATGGAAAGCAGCAGCAGGAAGCCTTGAAAATAGAGGAAGGCCTTGAGCCAGAACGGGCTGATCCGAAAGCGCCGCACGTCGGAGTCGTCGCGCATGAAGAGGACGCTGTACTTCAGGTGGCTCACTGCAGCGCTCTCCAGTCTTCGCTGACGATCTTCCAGCCGCCGTCCTCGGGCGCCAGGACCAGGGTCTTCACGCCCCTGTCGGAGTACCCGGAGGCGTCGCGGTAGGTCTGCACGAAGCGGGCGGCCAGGCCCTGGGCGTGGAGGGAGAACTCCACGGAATCGACCTTGACCTCGGCCGGGGGCTTGGACTGCCAGATGGACTTCTTGAAGTCCCCGATGGCCTCGCGGCCACGAGTCTTGCCCTGTTCGGCGCGGACGTCGTAGTAGGAAAGGTAACCCTTCAGGTCGGCCTTGCGCCAGGCAGCCAGCCAGCCGTCTAGAAGCCTACGGGCTTCCTCGGACTTGGCCTGCAGGTACTTGGGCCCCAGATCCTCGCTGGGCGCGGTATACTCCTCCCCCACGATGCGCCAGGCCCCGGAGGCGTCGCGCTGCCAGTAGAAGCGCTTGCCCACGGTGTCGGCCATTCCGGTGGTGCGGTAGTACTGATCGAAGGTCGTCACCCAGTAGTCCGGTCCAGGCACGGCGTGCACGTTCTCGACCATGACCTGAATCCAAGGCTTGCTCGCGAAGATGCGCTTCTTGTAGGTCACGAAGGACGAGAACGGCTTGCCCTCGCTGAGAGCGTACTTTTCCGGGGCGTAGTTGCGGAAGTAGGCCTCGCCCCGCCCCTCCCAGTCGCGGGCCCAGCCGCGCAGGGCCTCGGCCAGGGACTTGGCGGTGCCCTCGGCCTCTCCCGGCTCCTCGCTCCAGGTCACGTCCTCGGCGATGATCACGGGCGTACCGCGCTTCAATTCTCCGTCAAGGGACAGAAGGTCGTCGGTGTTCATGGCCACGCAGCCCCGCGTGTCGCGGGGAGCCAGGGACTTGCCCCTGCCGTGGATCCAGATGCCCGAGCCGGTCTTGCCCTTGATGCGGTCCACCGGATTGGGGAAGTTCAGGGAATAGGCCACGCCGCCGTAGAGTTCGTAGTCCAGGCTTCCGCCGGGCAACTTCCCGCCCACGAAATACACGCCCTCGGGCGTCTTCAGGTCGCCTTCCACCCGCTTGTCGCCGACGGACTGCCCCGTGGTGCAGGGGAACTGCTTGGCCATCTTGAGCGGGCTCTGGTGTTCGAGCATGAACAACGTCTGCCCATCCTTGGTGATGGCCAGGAAGCGTTGGGGGCTCAGGGAGTAGGAGTCGAGCCGGACCTTCCAGCCCTCCGCGCGCGCGAGGGAGGCGGGCAACAGCAGAATCAGGGCCAGCAGATACAGTCGTGCGGTCTTCAAGGCTGACATCATCCGTGACATCGGTTGAGCCGCCGGGATCAGCCCCGGGCGGCGGCCAGCAGTTCCTTGCGGGTGAAGATGGAGCACAGCTCCAGTCCAGCCTCGGCCAGGCGTTCCCGGCCGCCCTCTTCGCGGTCCAGGACGCAGAGCACGGCAGCCACCTCGAACCCGGCGGCGCGCACGCGCTCCACCGAGGTGAGCAGCGTCCCGCCCGTGGTCACCACGTCTTCCAGCAGGGCCACCCGGTCGCCGGCGTGGAAGTTCTTGAGGCCTTCGAGATACTGATTGGTGCCGTGCCCTTTGGGCTGTTTCCTGATGATGAAGCCGGGCATGGGGCAACGGTTCACCTGCGAGAGAACGGATACGGCGGAGACCAGCGGATCGGCCCCCAGGGTCATGCCGCCCACTCCGGCCACCCGCAGCGGGGCGAGCATTTCCAGAAACAGGCTGCCGATGAGGAAACCGCCCTCCGGATGCAGGGCGGTCTGCTTGCAGTCGAAATAGTAATCGCTTTTCTTGCCCGAGGTGAGGGTGACCTCGCCCTCGACATAGGACAATTCCAGGAGCAGGGAGGCGAGGCGCTTCTTCATGTCGGTCATGCGGATTGTCCGTCCCCTTCAGCCGCCGAGTACGCGGCTCAGAATCATTTCCTCATACCGGAGGTAGTACGAGGGGTCAAAGGCCGCGTCAAGCGCCTGCGCCGAAAGATGCGTTAGAATCTCGCCGTCCTTGCGCACCTCGTCGGGGAAGCTCAGGCGTTCCTCCCAGCAGCGCATGGCCACCTTCTGGACCATCTCGTAGGCCTTCTGCCGGGGCAAGCCGGCCTCCAGCAGGGCCATGAGCACCCGCTGGGAGTAGAACAGGCCGCAGGAGCCCATGAGGTTGCGGTCCATGTTCTCCGGGATCACGCGCAGGTTCTCCACCAGACCGGCCAGGCGATGCAGGATGTAGTCCATGAGGATGGTGGAGTCCGGCATGATCACGCGCTCCACCGAGGAGTGGCTGATGTCGCGCTCGTGCCAGAGCGCCATGTTCTCCATGGCCGCCAGGGAGTTGGAGCGCACCAGACGGGACAGGCCGCAGAGGTTCTCGGCCGAGATGGGGTTCTTCTTGTGGGGCATGGCCGAGGAACCTTTTTGGCCCTTGGCGAAGCCTTCCTCCGCCTCCAGGACCTCGGTGCGCTGGAGGTGGCGCAGTTCCGTGCAGAGCCGCTCCACTCCCCCGGCCATGAGCGCCAGGGCGGTGAAGTAGTGGGCGTGGCGGTCGCGCTGGACGATCTGGGTGGAGATGGGGTCCGGAGCCAGGCCGAGCAGCTCGCAGGCGATTTCCTCCAGGCGGGGGTCCAGGTGGGCGTAGGTGCCCACGGCGCCGGAAATCTTGCCCACCCGGATGCCTTCCAGGGCCTGGGCGAAACGCTCACGGTGGCGCGTGAACTCGGCGTAGAAGCTCGCCATCTTGAGCCCGAAGCTCACGGGCTCGGCATGCACACCGTGGGTCCGGCCCATGCACAGCCGCCCCTGGTGCTTGCGGGCCATGTCCTTGAGCACGACCAACAAGCGGTCCACGCCGTCCAGGATGATCCGTCCGGCGCGGGTCAGAAGCACGCCGCCCGCCGTGTCCACGATGTCCGAGGAGGTGCAGCCCAGGTGGATGTAGCGGGCCGATGGACCCACCTTCTCCTCCACCGCGGTGAGGAAGGCGATGACGTCGTGGCGGGTCTTCTTCTCGATCTCCAGGATGCGCTCAACGTCGAAGCCCGCCTTGGTCGTGATCTCGGCCAAGTCGGCATCCGGGATCTGCCCCAGACGGTTCCAGGCGCGGCACACGGCCAGCTCCACTTCGAGCCAGACCGCGAATTTGTTCTCCAGAGTCCACAGGGCGGCCATCTCGGGCCGCGAATAGCGTTCGATCATCTCGTTCCCCGGGCCGGGCGGCCCTCATAGATGAAAAAAGGCAGCCGAGGGCTGCCTTTTCTTCTGGCCTAGTCGGCCTTCGCGGCCGGTTCGGCCGGCTGTGCCGGGCCGGAGGTGTCCGCCTTCTTCGGGGAGTCCTCCCCGGACGCGGACGCCTTGCGGCCGGAATAGTCGGTGACGTACCAGCCGCCGCCCTTGAGAATGAAAGACGAGTTGGAGATGAGCCGGGTGGACTTGCCGCCGCACACGGGGCAAGGCAACTCGCGCTCCTCGAACCCTTTCTGCCAGTCCTCGAAGGTCTGCTTGCATTCCTGGCAAGCGTATTCATAGATGGGCATGGTGTCCCCTCCTTGAGATGCGGATAGTCCCTTCCGCCCGCCAGAGGGCGGAAGCCCCGCCTCGGAAAACTACTTTTCCTTGGCGGCGGCCGCCTTGGCGACCTTGATGCGCTCCTTGAGCCGCTCCTCGCGACGCTTCCGGCGGCGGGCCAGCTCCTTCATGCGCTCAATCTTCTTGTGCTTGGACATGCGTGTCTCCTTGCAAGATTCCGGCCGCGGCCGTTGGTTTCATCGGAAGGGAGTGCAGATAGCGCAGAACGGCCCGGCTGTCCAGCCCCTTACCCGAAGCCGTGCCGAATTGCAATCAACCCCACGGGCCCCTTGACTCCGCGACTTTCCGTGTCCATTATCCCCCAGCAATTTCCAATCAAGGAGCCGCCATGCAGGATCTTCGCTACGACCGGGCCGTCGCCGACGTCATCGAGGTCATCATGTTCGACCAATGGATGCGTCACTATTTCACCACCGAGCGCGACGGAAAATTGTTCCTGGAGATTCCAGAGGACGTGCTGGACGAGGTCCGGCGCGAACACCCGGCCCTGTTCACTCTGGCCGAACCGGTGAACAACGAGGAACTCACCTACAAGAAGTGCCAGGACAACATCTGCACGTACATGGCCTCCAGCCTGGACGGCAGCAAGTACGCCGACGGCGTGGTCGCCACGGTCTTCGACAGCAAACCGTTCAAAATCGAGCAGTACGTCTTCTCCCTCTGGCTCAAGGGCCACGAGGCATACCTGGACGCCGAACGCCGCAGCTTCTCCGAATGGAAGGAAATGTACGAAAACTGGAAGAAGATGGACGAGGTCCGCGAGTACATCTTCAAGCTCCAGGCGGGCACCGCCGGCCAGGAGCAGACCAGCTCCACCGTTCATTGACGTTCCGGGGTCCGGCCGCCGCCGTCGGCGCTGGACCCCGGCGCGCAACTCCTGTATCCTCGCTCCCCGGTCGCCGTCACCGCGACGCGGGGTCCACATGCGCTTGATCCACTGGCCCAAACGGCTCTCCATCACCACCAAGCTCCTGCTCTGGTGTCTGACGCTCATCGTCATCTTCTACGCCACCACGACTTTCCTGCTCCTGCGCATCCGCGACATCGTGGACGCCTCGGGCTCGGTGGCCACGGTGCATCATGAGATCGACAGCGCCACCCAGCGCATGATCCGCACCCTCCTTTCCCTGGAGGAGAACCGCAAGCGTTATGAAATCCTCAAAAAGGACGACTATATCCAATACGTGATCAACGACCTGGCCGGATTCAAGGAAACCCTGGACCGGGTTTTGGAACGCCACCCCGAATATCGCGAGCAATGGAAGCCCCTGACCGAGGAGTTCTCGATCATTCTCTCCACCGACGCCGGGCCCGAGTCCCTGGTCCTGCCGGACAAGACCGTCAATGCCTGGATCACCCTGCTTTCCGAGACCCGCCAAGCCAACCAATTGGAAACCGAGACGCAGTTGCGGGAACTGAACCAGGCCGGACGCGACGCCGCGCGCATGGGATTCTTCGGGCTCATGGCCTCGATCGCCGCCGGGCTGGCGGGCTCGATCTTCATCGCCTACTGGCTCAACCGCTCGTTGTCGGAGGTCCGACGCGGCATCCGCGATCTGGCCCAGGGCGGAGAGATGAAGCCCGTGCGCGTGCTCTCCTCCGACGAACTGGGCGAACTGGCGCGGGCCTTCAACAGCATGACCACCCGGCTCAAGCAGGAGGAGCAGATGCGCTCGGACTTCATCTCCATGCTCTCCCACGAGATCCGCACCCCGCTGACGAGCATCCGGGAATCCGTGGAGCTGGTGTCCGATGGGGTGTTCGGGGATCTGAACGAACGCCAGCTGCACTTCCTGGAGATATCCAAGAAGGAGATCCAGCGCCTGACCAGCCTGCTCACCCGGCTCATGACCGTGTCCAGCATGGAGGCCAACGATCTCAAACTGCGGCCCGAGCCTCTGGACGCCGAAACCTTCGTGCGTTCGGTCATCGAACGCATCCAGCCCGCCGCCACGGCCAAGAGCATCCATATCTCCCTGCGCCTGCCGCCCGCCCCCTGCCGGGCCCTGGCCGACTTCGAACATGTTCAGCAGGTGCTCCTGAACCTCCTGGGCAACGCGGTGAAGTTCTCGCCCACCGGCTCACGCATCATGGTCTCGGCCGAGGCAGAGGCCGACCGGGTGGTCTTCTGTGTGCGCGACGAAGGACGGGGCATCCCCGAAGCCGAGCAGGCCTATGTCTTCCGCAAGTACTACCGGGAACCCGCGGTGCGGGCCAGCGTGGACGGAGTGGGCCTGGGCCTGTCCATCGCCAAGCGCATCGTGGACGCCCACGGCGGCGAGATGTGGCTCACCAGCGAGGAGGGCAAGGGCAGCTGTTTCTGCTTCTCCCTTCCCAAGGCCGGTGAGTTGGAGTAGAGGCACGGCATGCGACGTCATTTCCAGTTCGCGCTTCCGTTGCTGGCCCTGACCGTGCTTCTGGGCGGCTGTTCCGTGCATCTGGCGCCCAAGAGCGAACCCCACGCCCAGGCCCAGGCCCAGGAATCGCTGAACGCCCTGACCTCGGCATCGGACGCCTACCGGGCCGGAGACTACGACCGGGCCGCCGACCTCTTCCTGGCCCTCTCCCTGGTCAGCTCCGATCCCGTGCTCTCGCGCAAGGCCCTCTACGGTCTGGCCTGCTCCAAGCTGGCCATGGCCGACACCGAGGAGGACATGGCCGAGGCCATGGAAGTCTGGAACCGCTGGGCAAGCCTGGCCCCGGACAACCCGGACATCGAGGATCCACGGCTGCTCGCTCCGCTTTTGCCCCGCCTGACCCCGGACGGCGAGGACTCGCGGGAGACCGTGCGCTCCATGGAGAAGGAGATGGCCCGGCTGCGCGCCCGGCTCAAGGAGAAATCCCAGGATCTCGACGAGTTGAAGAGCCAGCTGGACGCCCTGGAGCAGTTGCACAAGGAAATCACCATCCGCAAGCAGGACATCAACTAGCCCTCTTCCCGACCCGAGCATGGAACAGAACGAACGCAAGCAGTACACGATCCTCGCGGTCGACGACGACCCGAACATCCTTCAGGTTCTCGAAGCGCGCCTCGTGGCCGCGGGCTACCGGACGCGTCTGGCCGACAGCGCCGAGGACGCCCTGGCCTTCCTGGCCGAGGAGCCGGTGGACTGCATCGTCTCGGACGTGAAGATGCCGGGCATGGGCGGGGCCGGGCTGCTCAAGGAAGTGCTGACCAACTGGTCCGAGGTCCGGGTCATCCTGCTCACGGCCTACGGCAGCATCCCAGACGCCGTGGCCTCCATCCGTACCGGCGCGGCCGACTACCTGACCAAGCCCTTCGACGGCCGCCAACTGGTGGCCAAGATCGACTCCATCCTGGCCGGACGCGCCCCGGCCCGCACGAAGGCCCCCCAGTCCAAGAACGGCCCCCTGGCCATGCTTTGGGGCGGCAAGAGCCCGATCATGCGCGAGTTTCTGGACCGCCTGGAACGCGTGGCCCACGGCGACGTGAACGTGCTCGTCACCGGCGAGTCCGGCACGGGCAAGGAACTGGTGGCCAGGATTCTCCATCAGCTCTCGCCCCGGGCCAAGGGCCCCTTCGTCATCGTGGACTGCGGCTCGACCCCGGCCACGCTGCTGGAAAGCGAACTCTTCGGCCACGTCAAGGGCAGCTTCACCCACGCGCTCAAGGACAAGAAGGGCCTCATCGAGGAGGCCGACGGCGGCACCCTGCTCCTGGACGAGATCGGCAACATCTCTCCAGAGATGCAGACCCGGCTCCTGCGTTTTCTCCAGGAACGGACCATCCGGCGCATCGGGGACACCAAGGAGATCCCGGTTTCCTGCCGGGTGGTGGCGGCCACCAACGCCGACCTGCCCGCCATGGTGCGCAAGGGGTCTTTCCGCGAGGATCTCTATTTCCGGCTCAAGGTGGCCACCCTCTCGGTGCCGCCCCTGCGCGAACGCACCGAGGACATCCCGGTGCTGGCCGAACGCTTTCTCGACGAGGCGTGCAGGTCGCAGAACCGCCCGGCCATGACCCTGGCCGCCGAAACGGTCAAGCGCATGACCGGCTACCACTGGCCGGGAAACGTGCGGGAACTGAAGAACGCCATCGAGGCGGGCGTGGTCTTCGCCCGCGACGACGTCTTCCGGCCAGGCGACCTGGCCCTGGAAAACCTGGACGAACCCCTCTCCCCCGGCGCCCTGCCGCGCGAAGAACAGTCGCTGTCCCTGGAGGAAAGCGAGCACCAGGCCATCCTGCGGGCGCTCAAGAAAACCGGCTGGGTCAAGAAGGCGGCGGCCGACCTGTTGGGCATCAGCCGCCGCGCCATCCACTACAAGATCAAGAAGTACGGCATCCCGGACCGCGAGGAATAGCCTGGACCAAACTGTTCAGGAGGCCATTCCGGCCAGGGAGAGCACGGCCAGGACCACGCCCGCCACGCGGGCCTTGCGTTCCTCCGCTCCCAGTGCGGAGGCCAGGGCGTTGTAGGCCAGCCAGGCTCCGAACAGGTTCAAGGCCACGCCCAGGGCCAGACCCAGGCTCGGGCTGGCGGCGTGGAAGAGATTGAAGGCCGCGCGCACGGGCAAGAGCACCTGACAGGCGGCCGAGGCCCGCGCGGCGGCCTCGTATCCGGGCTGAGCGCCGCACAGGCGGGCCGCCAGCCAGAGCACGGCCCCGCCCACGAAGACCCCGGCCAGGGCCATGAGCGGCATGCCCACCAACCCGCCGATCCCCAGCCCGCCGAAGGAGGTCATCATCCGGCCGTGTCCCAGGCCGAAGATGCCCCAGATGAGATTCACCAACCCGGCGGCCAGACCGTACACCGCGGCCCGGACGACCGGGTCCGCGAAACCTCCGCTCACGGGCATGGAGGAGAAAAAACTTTTCGGTTCCCGCAGGATGCGTTCCGAATCGCTCCAGAGCCGCTGGAAATCGAAGGCCGTGCTCATGCGCCGCTCCCTTGAAAAAAATGGACTTCCTCGTCTCTCTACCATTCCATCTGCCCGGATTCAACGGCGAATTCCAGCCGCGCGCGCCGCTCTTGGCAGCCCTGGCCCTGCTGGTGTATTCTCCATCCATGCGCAAACGGACTCTCTGCCTTCTCCTGGCGATCCTGCTCTGCCTGCCCGCCGGGGCCCAGGCCGCCCGCTTCACCGGCCTGTTCATGGCCATCGGCGAGGGCGACCTGTCCCGGGTCAAGGCCATGACCCCGCCGCGCGGCCTGCTGGACGCCGTCGACGACGCCTCCGGGGCCACGCCCCTGACCTGGGCGGCCCAGTGCGGCACTCCCGAGATCGTGGCTTGGCTCCTGGACTCCGGGGCCTCCATCGAAGGCCGCGACAAGCTCGACATGACCCCCCTGGCCTCGGCCGCCGAGTTCGGCAACCTGGGCACGGCCATGCTCCTCCTGGAGCGCGGCGCGGACGCCCAGGCCCGCACCTACTACGGCAAGACCCCCCTGCACGGCGCCTGCGGCAGCAAGGGGAACCTGGAACTGGTGCGTGAACTCCTCGCCCGCGGCTGCGACCTGCACGCCATGGACCAGTTCGGGGCCACGGCCATCTCCTGGGCCGTGCGCAAGGGCAAGGTGGACATCGCCCTCTATCTCCTGGAGCAGGGCGCGGACCCCAAGGGCTGTCCCCTGACCCCCTTCACGCCCCTGCACTGGGCGGCCAAGTCCGGCAACATCTCCCTGGTCCAGGCCCTGGTCCAGCGCGGCGCGGACGTGAACGCCTCCGGCCCCAACGGAGCCACCCCCCTGGGTTGGGCCAAGGATCCCCAGGTGCGCGGCTTCCTGGAAGCGCACGGGGCGCGCTGACCCGCATGCGCCTGTTTCGGGACGTCTTCCACCGCCTGCGCCTGGCCGGATTCCTGGACCCGGGGCAGGCCCTGGAGGCCGCCGCCGCACTCCTGGCCGACGCCCGACCGGACCAGCCCCAGCGTCTGTTCGCCGCCGGAGCCCTGCTGCGCCAGGCGGTCGTCTTCCTGCCCTTCGACCCGGCCCTGGCGGCACAGGCCAGACGCATATTTCCGGCCGCGCCGCCGCCCCCGGGCTTCGTCCGCTGGCTGGACGGCCTGCGCGCCCCGGCCGATCCCGGCCCGGCGCGAAGTCTCGCCCAGGCCCTGAACGCCTGGCAGACCGGCGGACGTTCCGCCTTCCTGGCCGAAACCGAAGCCCTGCTCACCTCCCCCGGAGGAGCGGCCGCCGCCCCGCTGCTGGCCTGGGGCCTGCGCGCGGCCGGGAAACCGGAGCAGGCGGCCCGGGCCCTGGATCATGCCCCGGAAAACTTCCTGGCCCGCAACCTGCGCGCCCGCCTGGCCTTGGACGAGGACCATCCGGAGGAGGCCCGCGCCCATCTCCTGGCCTCCCTGGAACTGGAGCCCTTCCAGCCCTCGGCCATCATGCAGCTGGCCGCGCCGCCGCCCGACCCGAACCTCGTCGAAACCCGCCGCGTTCATATCTGCCTCTACTCCTGGAACAAGCCCGAGGCCCTGGCCCGAACCCTGGCGAGTCTGGCCGCCACGGAACTGGGCCCGGCCCGGGTCACGCTGCTGAACAACGGTTCGACCTCCATCTCACCGAAGGAGCTGGAGGCCCTGGCCCGGCGCACGGCCCCGAATCTCCGCCTGGAGGTGCTGCACCTGCCGGTGAACGTCGGCGCTCCGCCCGCGCGCAACTGGCTCCTGGGCCTGCCCGCCTCGCGCGAAGCCGACTGCGTGGCCTTCCTGGACGACGACGTGCTTCTGCCCCGTCGCTGGCTGGCCGGACTCCTGAGCGCCCTGGAGGCCGAGCCCCGGGCCTGCGCCGCCGGGGTCAAGGTGCTCCACCCGCGCTCACCGCTGGTGATCCAGTACGCCTGGCGCTTCTTCTCCGAGACCGGCGAGGGCCGCATCCGCTTCACGCCCAACGCGCCCACGGTTCTCGACCTGGGCCAGTACGACCACCTCCGTCCCTGCCTCTCGGTCATGGGCTGCTGCCACCTTCTACACCGCGAACGCCTGGAGCGCCTGGGCGTTCCCGGCTTCGACCCGCGCTTCTCGCCATCCCAGGTGGACGACATCGAGCACGACCTCCAGATATGGAAGGCCGGAGGCATGGTCGTCTTCGACGGCCGCGCCGCCGTGGTCCATCTCCAGGACACGGGCGACCCCTCCCGCCGCACCCCGCTCTCCCTGGCCCAGGCCCAAGCCAACCACTTCAAGATGGAACACAAGTTCGACGGCGGGGAACTGGCCGACATGCGCCGGGACGTGGAACGGGCCGACTCGGAGGCCTTCCGCGCGGCCCTGGCGGCGGTCTCGCCCTTCCTGCCCGCCCCGGCCCGGGAATTCTGGCGCACCCTTTCGCCCTTTCTGCCCTGAGCTTGCCCACGCGCCGGATTTGCGCTAGCCCAATCGCCAGACCCGGGAGGATTCGCGTGTCCGATCAGCATTCCAAGGCCCGTCCGGGCTGGTTCAGCCTGCGGGCGCGCATCGCGGCGCTGCTCGTGGGCCTCATGCTGGCCACCACGGCCGGCGCGGTCTACACCTTCCTCTACGCCGAACGCACCCAGGCCATCTTCACCGAGCTGGAACAAAACGAGGTCGCCCCGCTCCTGGCCGCCCAGGCCCTGGAGAACGCCTTCGTCATGCAGAAGGGCTACGTGACCTATTACATGCTCACCAGCGACGAGGAATGGATCAAGAAGCTGGACGTGCAACGCCGGGCCTTCGAAAACTGGCTCGGCCGCGCCCGGGAGACCGAGAACCTGGACGAGGGCCGCCGCATCCTCAACCGCATCGAGTCGGAATACTTCCGCTACGCCGGGGCCCGCGACGAGGTCATCCAGCTCTACCGCGAAGGCCGCAAAACCGACGGCGAGGCCAAACACTGGCTCATCCGTGAACAGTTTCTCCAGATCACGGCCCTGGCCGAACGCTACAAGCAAATCCACAACGAGAGCATCACCCAGGCCAGTTCGACCTACCGCGAACGCGCCAGGGTGGTCACTGGCCTGTCCCTGGCCGCCATCGTGCTCACCGTGATCCTGGGCTTCGGCCTCTGCTGGGTGCTCTTCCGCCAGATCCTCGCGCCCATCCGCCGCCTGGCCGCCGACACGCCCCAGCCCTCGCCCGGGGCCCTGTTCAACGAGGTGGGCGCGCTCTCCGACCGGGTGGGGACCCTGCTGGAGGACGTGAACAAGGCCAAGACTCTGTTGGCCGAGAGCCGGGAGACCCTGCGCCAGACCGAGAAGCTGGCCCTGGTGGGCAAGCTGGCCGCGGGCGTGGCCCACAGCATCCGCAATCCCCTGACCTCGGTGAAGATGCGCCTCTTCTCCCTGGAACGCGGCCTGCAACTGGACCCGCGCCAGAAAGAGGACTTCGAGGTCATCGCCGACGAGATCAAGCACCTGGACACCATCATCCGCAACTTCCTGGAGTTCTCGCGGCGGCCCAAGCTCAAGATCCAGCGGATCAGCCCCTCGGCCGTGGTGGACATGACCCTGCAACTGCTCCGCCACCGCCTGGAGTCCTTCGGCGTGGACGTGGACGTCAACCGCGAAGATCCCCTGCCCGAAGTGGATGTTGACCCCGAACAGCTCAAGGAGGCCCTGGTGAACCTCCTGCTCAACGCCTGCGACGCCATGGGCCACGGAGGCCACATCGTCATCAACGAGGAGAAGGGCATCGTTCCGCCCCTGGGTCGGGCCGTTGTCATCCGCATCACCGACTCCGGCCCCGGCATCGCTCCCGAATTGCGCGAGGAGGTCTTTCAGCCCTTCTTCAGCACCAAGGAAGAAGGCACGGGCCTGGGCCTGCCCATCGCCAAACGCATCCTGGAGGAGCACGGCGGCTGGCTCCACCTGCACTCCGTGGAAGGCAAGGGCGCCACCTTCGTCCTGGCCCTGCCCTGCAAGGAGGACACGTCATGGCTGAGATCCTGATCGTCGACGACGACCTGCACCTGCGCCAGAGCTTCGAGAAGCTGCTCGCCGGCGAGGGGCACACGGTGCGCGCGGCGGCCTCGGGCGAGGCCGGGCTTCGCATGGTGGAGGAGCGTTCCCCGGACCTCGTGGTCATGGACGTGCGCATGCCGGGCATGGACGGACTGACCGCCTTCCAGGCCATGCGCAAGGTCGATCCCAAGCTCCAGGCCATCATCATGACCGCCTTCGGCACCACCGAAACGGCCATCGAGGCCACCAAGATGGGGGCCTTCGACTACGTGCTCAAGCCCTTCGACATCCCGGACATCCTGGATCTCATCCGCCGGGCCCTGGAGGCCGGGGCGCTCATGCGCGGCCGCGTGGGCCTGGGCCCCTCGGTCGAGGCCGAGCGGGGCGAGGCCCTGGTGGGCACGGGCAAGGCCATGAACGAGGTCTACAAGGCCATCGGCAGGGCCGCGCCCACCGACGCCCTGGTGCTCATCCGGGGCGAGTCCGGCACGGGCAAGGAGTTGGTGGCCCGCGCCGTGTACCAGCACAGCCTGCGCGCGGATCGGCCGTTTCTGGTCATCAACTGCGTGGCCATCCCGGAAACCCTCCTGGAAAGCGAATTGTTCGGCTACGAAAAGGGAGCCTTCACCGGGGCCAGCGCCCGGCGCGTGGGAAAGATCGAGCAGGCCAACCGCGGCACCGTGTTCCTGGACGAGATCGGGGACATGCCCCTGGTCATCCAGGCCAAGATCCTGCGCCTGCTCCAGGAGAAGAAGATCGAACGCCTGGGCGGCCGCGAGCCCATCCCCGTGGACGTTCGCATCATCGCGGCCACCAACCGCGACCTGGAAGCCGCCGTATCCGAGGGCCGCTTCCGCGAAGATCTCTACTACCGGCTCAAAGTCGTGACCCTGAACCTGCCGCCCCTGCGCGAACGGCGCGAGGACATTCCGCTCCTGGCGGACTATTTCCTGGCCCGCTTCAGCCGGGACATGGACATGCCCAACCCGGGCCTGACCCCCGAGGCCGTGGAAGCCCTGGCTTCCCACCCCTGGCCCGGCAACGTGCGCGAATTGGGCAACACCCTGCACAAGGCCCTCATCTTCAGCCGGGGAGCCCCGCTCACCCGGGAGGACGTGTTCACGGCCGTGGGCGGATCGTGCGCCGGGACCGCGCCCGCCGAATCCGAGGGCGGCGAAACCCTGGCCTCCTTCGTGCGCCGCACGCTCACCGAGAAGGCGGGCGAAAACGCCTTCGACCAACTCATGGACCACGTAGGCCGGTTGGTCATCCGCGAGGCCCTGGAGATCACGGGCGGCAACCGCACCCGCGCGGCCAGGCTCCTGGGCCTGTCCCGCCCCACCCTGCTGGCCCGCATCGAGAAGTACGGCCTGCGCATCGGGGCCCAGGTTTCCTGATCGCCTCCCGAACCGGTTCGGTTTTTCGTTCTTGACGAAGTGTAAAGAATCCTGACACCGACGGCAGCCCACGACCCGCGCGGACTCCAAATTTATATTCGAAATTTCAGCATCTTGCCGCAGACATCTTGGTGGCACACCCATTGCCTCGGCCCAGGCAGCGAGGTGCGCCGTTCATGACCGCCGCTCCCTGTGTGCTCATCGTGGACCGCAACCCCAGGGTCCGAGCCTTTCTGGCCCGCGAACTGGAGGTTCTCGGCGTGCGGGCGCTCCAGGCCCGCGACCGTCATCAGGCCCGGGAACTCCTGGCCCGTGGCGGACAACCGGCCCTCCTGATCTGCGATGCCGAAGCTCTGGCCGGGGGACCGGGCTGGGCCACGGACCTCTGCCCCGCCTGCCCGGTGGTGGTCCAAACCTACCCCGGAGACGGCCCGGAAGCGGGCATCGTCTGCGCCCATGCGCTGGTGGAAAAGACCGGCGACCCCTCGCGCCTGCTGTCCGCCGTGCTCACCCTGCTCCGTGCCGACGGCTTCGAGGCCGGGGTGGAAAGAATGCTGACAGAGGCCGCCGGCGAAGGACGGGAGGGCGCGAACGAGGACGACGAAAAAGATCAATCATTCCAGGAAAAATAGAATAATCGACACGCTTGTGCATTCTGGCACACGTCTTGCCTTTCATAACGATGGTCCATCCCGGGAGCGGGGGCGCTCCCGAATCGGTAACGGCTCGGGTCGAGGCGCGGAAGCGGAGACGCCAAGGCCATTCGAGGAAAACGGAACTCTGGACGGATTCGGCAAGGAGGAGGAATTCCATGGGATTCGGAAGACAACTCTATGAATTCATGAAAGCCGCCTCGGTGGCCCACGCCAAGTGGGATCTCGAGGTGTCCATGTCCATCCTGAAAAGCCGCAAGAAGCTCCTGCTGCTGCTTCTGCTGGCGCTGCCCTGCCTCTTCTTCGGCCTGGCCATGGCCGGCGGGGGCGACTTCCTGGGCGGCAAGACGGCCTACGCTCCGGCCTTCTACTCCACGAAGATCTTTCTCGTCTCCATCGCCGTCGGTCTCGCGGCCGGTCTGATCACCGGCTGCATCGGCGCGGGCGGCGGCTTCATCATCACCCCGGCGCTCATGGCCGCGGGCATCAAGGGCATCCTGGCCGTTGGCACGGACCTCTTCCACATCTTCGCCAAGGCCATCATGGGCACCACGGTGCACAAGAAGCTCGGCAACGTCTCCACCAAGCTGGCCATCGCCTTCCTGGTGGGTTCGGGCGCGGGCACCTTCGTGGGCGGCGCGATCAACAAGGGCTTGTACAACAAAGACCCGCTGCTCTCCGAGCTGTTCATCAGCTCCATCTACGCCATCCTGCTCGGCTTCCTCGGCTTTTACGCCCTGTTCGACTTCCTCAAGGCCAGCCGCAAGCCCGGCGGTGGCGGCGACGCCCACGGCGGCGGCAGCGGCACCACGGCCCTGGCCGTGAAGCTCCAGAACATGCAGATCCCGCCGATGATCACCTTCGACGAGGATCTGGTTCCCGGCGGACGCCGGATCTCCGGCTGGATCGTCGCGGCCGGCGGCGCCGTGGTCGGCATCCTGGCGGCCATCATGGGCGTGGGCGGCGGCTTCGTCACCTTCCCCATGTTCGTCTACATCTTCGGCGTGTCCTCCATGACCACGGTGGGCACCGACATCCTCCAGATCATCTTCACCGCGGGTCTGGCGGCCATCGCCCAGTACGCGATCTACGGCTTCGTCTTCTACACCCTGGCCATGGGCATGCTCCTGGGCTCGCTCCTGGGCATCCAGATCGGCGCCCTGACCACCAAGGTCGTCAAGGGCGTCCACATCCGCGGCTTCTACGCCGTCTCGATCATCGCGGGCTTCATCAACCGCGCCGCCACGCTGCCCAAGAAGCTCACGGAACTGGAGATGGTCGACCTCTCCAAGTCCTTCGTGACCAACGTCGAGTTCGTGGGCAACATCATCTTCTGGGTGGTGGTGGCCATTTTCGGCGTCTGGGTGTTCGGCAAGTTCTTCGCCAACATCGGCAAGCTCAGAGGGGAGGCCTAGTCATGCTGCACAACAAGAAAAGCTTCACGAAGGGCGTCCTGCTGCTGGGCTCCTTCGCGGTCGTCTTCGTCCTGATCCTGACCCCCATCTTCAAGACCGACCGGGGCGTCGCGGAAAACGGCCTGTCCTATGCCGACGACCTGTTCAACAAGCTCTCCAAGGGCTCCTCCTACTTCATTCCCGAAGTTCGGGAAAAGATCGCCCCCATCCAGGGCGCGGCAGTCGACGTGACCATCAAGCCCAAGAAGGCCGAACTGGCCGGGGCCATGATCGCCCTGGGCGCCAAGGCCGGACTCGCTGTGGCGGAGAAGGCGCCCGGCGAGCTGACCGTGAGGGGCGACCTTCCGGCCCTGCTGGCCGCCGCCATCGAGGACGCCGACTCCATGTACAAGAACGACGGCGCCGCCGTGCAGGGCCGCCGCGGCATGGACGAGAAGGAAGCCATGACGGCTTGGTGGGAGATGCTCAACGCCATGATCAAGCCCCTGCAGAAGCAGAAGCTGATCAAGGAGGCCCAGGGCGTGGACCTGGTCATGAAGAAGGCCATCGAGCCCGCCTTCAACTTCTACGGCATCCCGGCCCAGCGGGTTCTGGACAAGGCCGGCGTGCTCACCGCCCTGCTCGTCTTTTACGTGATCTACACCATGTGGTACGGCTTCGCGATCTTCGAACTCTTCGACGGCGTGGGCCTGTCCATGAAAAAGGCCAAGGCCAAGGAAGAAGTGTAGGCGTACCTGCAACGCGCCTCCATGGACGGGCTTCCGGACGCTCCGGGGGCCCGTCTTTTTTTGGCCCGGAGGGCGGCATTTGCGGGATGGAGGGCCTTCTTTTTTCAGGAACAATATCTTACACAGCACACAGCGGACGCCGGAACACCCTGCGGCCGGGGAACTCCCAGAGGACTGCGCCATGAAGAGCAGAAACGCCATGCGCCGCGCCAGGCGCGGGCTCCGGGAGGAGGAGACTCCTCCGGGCCCCTCGGGCGCATCCCGCAACGCCCAAGGCCCTCGGTCATGCCCCGAGGACTAGGGCAGGCGTTCGGTCGATTCAGCCTGCGCGGCCTGCTGGTCGTGCTCGTGCTGCTGACCCTCTGCCCGGTCCTGGGACTGGCGCTTTACAATGCGGTCCAGGAACGGGAGGACGCGGCCCTGCGGGCCCAGGAAGACGCGCTGCGGGTCATGCGCCTGCTGGCCGGGGGCCCGGAACAGGCCGCCGACTACGCCCACCGCATCCTGGCCGCCCTCTCCAGGGATCCGGCCATTCGGCGCCTCGACGCCGCGGCCTGCGATCCTCTCTTCGCCGATCTTTTGCGCGACAATCCAGAATATGCCGACATCCTGGCCATGACGCCGGGCGGCGAGGTCTTCAGCTCCGGATCCCGCCGGGCGCTGGACATCCGCCACGCCTACACGCCTCTCCTGGTGGACCGCAATCCGGGCACGGAGCTTTCCTGGGCCGGGGTGCTGGCGGGACGCTCGATCCTCTTCTTCTGCCAACCCGTGCGCGACGAGCACAACCGTCTGGCGGCTCTGCTGGCCGTCGTCGTCGACCTCTCCATATACGGCCGGAGCTTCGAGCAGGCCAACCTCCCGCCGGGCTCCACCTTCTCCATCGCCAAGTCCGACGGTTCCCTGCTCTTCCATTCCCAGGGGGACGAGACCCTGACCTCGCGCCTGCTGCCGCCGGAACAGCTGGCCCTGTTCCTGGAACTGATCAAGCGCGGCGACGAGGCCAACGCCACGGGCCTCGACCGAGACGGCGTGGAGCGCCTATACTCGGTCAAACGCCTGCGCCTCGGCAAGGGCGCGGATGACGTCTTCGTGCGCATCGGCATCCCCAGCCGGGCCGTGTTCGCGCAGGTGGACGGCCGCCTCTGGCGCAACCTCCTGGGCATCGGCGCGGCGGGAGCCCTCGTGCTCGTGCTGACATGGCTCTACGGCAACCGCTTCATCCTCAGCCGGGTGCAGGCCTTGACCCAGGCCGCCCAACGCATCCGCCAAGGCGATTTCACCGTCCGGAGCAACATGGGCGAAGGCGGAGGGGAGTTGGGAATCCTCGGCCAGGCCTTCGACTCCATGGCCGAATCCCTGGCCCGACGCGAGGACGAGCGCCAGGCCCACATGGCCGAGCTGCGCGACAAGGAACGCCGCATCCAGGCCCTGTTCGACGCCACCACCGACTCGGTCATGCTCCTCTCCCCCGACGGGACCATTCTCGCCGCCAACCAGATCGCGTCCAAGCGGCGCAACGCCAGCGCCGAGGAACTCACCGGCACGCTCATCTTCGACTCCCTGCCCGTGGAAACCGCGGAACTGCGGCGCATCAAGCTGAAGGAGGCCGCCCGCACCGGCCAGCCGCGCGTCTTCGACGAGGAGGTGGGCGACCGAGTCTACCGCCTGCGGATCTACCCCGTGACCGATGAAAAGGGTGCGGTGACGCATCTGGCCAGCTTTTCCCGCGACATCACCCAGCGACGGCACGCCGAACGCGAACTGCTCAAGGCCAAACGCCAGGCCGAGGCCGCCAACGAGGCCAAGACCCAGTTCCTGGCCAACATGAGCCACGAATTGCGCACACCGCTCAACGGCATCCTGGGCATGCTCCAGATACTCCTCGCCTCCACCCTGGACCCGGAGCAGCGGCGCAACCTCGAAATGGCCCGGCAATGCGCCGACAGCCTGCACAAGACCGTGAACAACCTTCTGGAGATGGCCAGCATCGAAGCCGGTTCCGCAGAGATCCTGGAGCGGGAGTTCCATCTGGACGAGGTGCTCGATCCCCTGCTGCGGACCTACGAGGTGCAGGCCCGGCTCAAGGGGCTGACGCTGCACGTGGACCGGGGGGCCGGACTGCCGGAACGCCTGCTGGGCGATCCATTCCGGTTGCGCCAGGTGCTCAACAACCTGCTCTCCAACGCCCTGCGCTTCACCCCCTCGGGCTCCGTGAGCGTTTCCGTGCTTCCCGACTCCGGCCCCCCGGAGGGCGAGGGCCGGAGCCGCCTGACCTTCGCCGTGCGGGACACCGGCATCGGCATTCCGCCCCAGGCCCAGACGCACATCTTCGAGAACTTCGAACTGGCCGAGCACTACCTGAACAAACGCTATGGCGGCTCCGGCCTGGGTTTGTCCATCGCCCGTCAGGTGGTCGAGCGCATGGGCGGCGAAATCCGTCTGGAAAGCGCGGAAGGCCAAGGCAGCACCTTCACCGTCAGCGTGCCCTTCAGCCTGCCCGGCGTCGGGACGCCGGCTCCCGCCCAGTCGGCCGCGGCCCGCAAGCCCAGGAAGAACCTGCGCATCCTCCTGGTGGAGGACGAACTGGTCAACCGCATGTTCGCCAGCCAGGTTCTCGGTCGCATGGACCATTCGGTCACGGCCGTGACCAACGGCACCGAAGCCATCCAGGCCCTGGAACGCGAGAACTTCGATCTCATCCTCATGGACGTGCAGATGCCGGTCATGGACGGCATTACGGCCACCAAGTCCATCCGCGACGGCCGCGCCCGCTGCCGCGACCCGCGCATCCCCATCATCGCGCTCACCGCCTACGCCATGGAAAGCGACCGCGACCGCTTCCTGCGGATCGGCATGGACGACTTCGTGGCCAAACCGTTCACCGTGGAGGCCCTGGCCCAGGCCATCGACCGGGTTCTCTCCCGCTGACCCCGGAAGGCATTGCATCCGCGGCGGCATTTCCGCTATCTTCGCGGGACACCAGGGGAGTCCGCCATGCCCGACGCTTACGAATACGAGATCGACGCCTTCGGACCGCACGGCTTTCGACGCGAACGCATCGAGGCCATCCGCGAGGCGCCTCTGACCATCCTGCTCAACGGCCGCGAGGTGGTCACCCTGCTCTGCACGGCGAAACACCCGGAATACCTGGCCGTGGGCTTCTGCAAATCCGACGCTCTGATCACCGACCCGAGCCAGCTCAAAGGCGTGCGCATCGAGGACCGGGGGGACCGCATCCTGGCCGAGGTGGAGACACGCCACGACCCCCTGGAGGGCCGAACCATCCAACGTTCCATCACCTCCGGCTGCGGCAAGGGCACCAACTTCGACCGCAACGTGGCCACCGTGTCCCGACGGCGCATCGACGCCCCCCTGCGCGTGAGCCCGGAACAACTCCTGCGTCTGGCCGCCGAGCTGCACGCGCGTTCCACCCTCTACTCCCGCACGCGCGGCTGCCACAATTCGTCCCTCTGCACCCCGGACGAGATGCTCATCTTTCGAGAGGACATCGGACGGCACAACGCCATCGACATGATCGTGGGTCAATGTTTCCTGGAAGGCATTCCCACCCAGGACAAGATGATCGTCTCCACCGGCCGCGTGGCCTCCGAGATCCTGCTCAAGGCCGCGCGCATCGGCGTCCCGGTGCTGGCCTCCACGGCCGTGGCCACCCGTTTCTCCGTGGAGCTGGCCCGGGAGATCGGCATCACCCTGGTGGGCAACATTCAGGACGACGGGCTCTGGGTCTACAACGCCGCCGGACGGATCGCCGGACTCTAGCGCCCTCCTTTGTTCCCATTCCGTTTGGTGCCAAAACATGCGCAATAGGCGGAGATTTGTTTCCGAACCGGATTGCGCTTAAGCTGAAAGACCATGTCCTACCAAGGGGGAACAATGACGACCGACCCGAAAGACATCGTGGCGGAGTTGGAAAAAAAGCTCGGCCAACTGCGGGAGAACGAATACCTTCCCCCCGAGCTGGTACGCCTGGTGGGCGGGGTGGCCCGCCGTCAGGGCGAAGCCCAAGCCGCGGCCCGCTTCGAAGTCCCGGACCCGGCCGTCCTGACCTCGCCCGAGGAAAACCTCCAGGGACGGCCTCTCCTGGCCCGGGAATCCTTCCCGGTCGACCGCGATCTGGCCCGCGTCCTGTTCGAGGAATTCCTGAATCTGCTCACGGAACTGGGCGGCGACCTGAAAGAGGCCGCCGGGGTCGTCCGCACGGCCCGGGAATCCGGGGAACTGGACCTGGAACAGGCCCTGGACGCCTTCCTGAGCGGCGACGACGCATGGTTCGCCGCCTTCGGGCAGCGCACGCCCAACGCCCCGCGTGTGCTGAACTTCCTGGTCCAGGCGGCGCTCACTCCGGGCCTCGCGGCCGCGGCCGCCCGGCTGGCCGAGGGCCTCGACCTGGAGACGCCCCGGCAGCACGGCCATTGCCCGGTCTGCGGCAGCCTGCCCCTCATCTCGAATCTCGAAGGCAAGGAAGGCCGCCGCCAGGTCACCTGCTCCTTCTGCCGCACCTCCTACCGCGTCCGGCGTCTGGCCTGCCCCTTCTGCGACCACGCCGACCCGCAGGGCTCACGCTCCTTCACGGTCCAGGAAATCCCCGGTTATCGGGTGGAGGTCTGCGATTCCTGCCGCTCGTACATGAAGACGGCCGATTTCCGGGAAATGGACCGTCCGTCCGTGCCGGTGCTCGACGATCTGGAGTCCCTGCCCCTGGACTATCTGGCCCAGAAACAGGGCTTCCGGCGTCCCACGCTCTCGGCCTGGGGCTTCTAGGGACGGGACATGGCGGCGCGGCTCCCCTCGTCCCCCGACGTGGCGCGGGCCTCGGCCTCGGAAGAGGCGGCGGAGGCCCTGCTGCGCGGGCTCTGCCACCCCGACGGGGTGCCTTTCTGCCCGCGCTGCAACGGCCGCCGCGTCTATCATCTGGCCGAGGGCCGCCTGCGCTGCGGCGGCTGCCGCTACACCTTTCAGGAGTTCACCGGACGTTGGATCAACAACGGCGGGCTATCCTGCCGCCAATGGCTGCGACTGGCCGATCTGTTCGCGAACGAGGCCACGGCCCACGGCATCGCAAAAGAGATCGGAGCCTCCTACAACGCCACCTACAAGGCCCTGACCGCCCTGCGCTACGCCCTGCTGGTCCAGGCCCTGGACGCCCGGCTCCTGCTGGGCCCGGCCACCGGCCTGGGCGAGTGCATCCAGGGCCGCAAGCTCACGGGCCAGCCGGGCGACCTGCCGCCGGGGCGCGTGCCGGTCTTCGGGCTCATCGAGGAGGGGGGTCTGGTCTTCGTGGACCTCGTTCCGGAAATCGAGGCCGAAACCGTGTTCCACTTCCACGCCAATTTCCAGCTCAAGCTCATCCGCATGAACAACATCATCTACACGGACCGCTACCGCCGTTACCACGCCCTGGTCTTCTGCGCCGACGAAGCCCTGCCCCTGCGCTACATCAGCAACTACGACCGGATTCCCTACGTGGACGCCGAGCAACACGCCTTCTGGACCTTCGCCCAGGAGCGCATCAAGCGCTACAAGGGGCTCTCGCCCCAGCGCTTCCCGCTCTATCTCAAGGAGTTGGAATTCCGCTACAACCGGCGCGACCAGGATCTCTGCCGTCTCTTCCTCGAGGCCCTCTGCGCGCTCATGCCGGACCTGCCCGCCGCCGGGTCTCAGGCCGGAGGGACCGGACGCGCGGCGGCCAAGGCCTCCTCCACGTCCTCGTGGAAATCCGAGGGCCCGGCGATGCCCACGGCTTCGAACACCTGACGGAAATTCCCCGACACCCCGCACACGGCCAGCCGTATTCCGGCGGCCCGGGCCATGCCCACCACCTGGGTCAGACAGGAGATGCCCGCCCCGTTGATCGAGGCCGAGTCCTCGAAGTGCAGCACCAGAAGCGGCCTTCCCAAGGCCGTGGCCTTGGCGTAGGCCTCCTGGAGAAACGGCTCGCAGTGCGAGGTCACGTTACCCTGGAAACGAATGACGGCGGCCTCTTCCGTATCCTGCACGATGATTTCCCGTTCGCGGCTGCGGGTCAGGGCGATGCGCGCCTCGGCCCGCTTCAGAGCCTGCTCCAGGGCGTGCCGGTGCACCGGCTTGTTGATGAAGTCCGTGGCGTCCAGGTTGAGGGCCTCGATGGCCAAGTCCATGTCGCCGTGGCCGGTGATGACGATGACCTCGGTGCGGTGGTCCAGGGCCTTGATGCGCTTGAGCACCTCGATGCCGTCCAGGCCGGGCATCTTGATGTCCGTCATGACCAGGGCCGGACGGTTGGCGGCGAAGATCTCCACGCCCTCCTCGCCGTCCTCGGCGGTGAGCACGCCGTAGCCGTAGACTCCGAGCATGAGCCGGAACATGTGCAGCGTGGGTTTCTCGTCGTCGATGAGCAGAACCGTCTTGTCCTTGTCCATGCCTCTTCCGTCCTTGTTTCAGGGCCGCGCCGGGAAGCTGACGCTGAAGACCGTTCCCTCTCCCGGGCGGACCTGAATGCGGATGTCCCCCCCATAGTCGCGCACGATGCCGTAGCTGATGGCCAAACCCAGTCCCATGCCCTGCCCAGCTTCCTTGGTGGTGAAGAAGGGCTCGAAGATCTTTTCCCGGAAGTCCTCGGGGATGCCCGGGCCGTTGTCCTCCACCTCGATGACCACGCGGTTTCCCTCCAGGCGCGAGGAGAGCCGGAGAACCTTGCGGAAGGACGGCCCCTCAGCCGCGGCGCGCTCGTTCATGGCGTCCCGGGCGTTGGTCACGAGGTTGAAAAAGACCTGCTGAAGCCGGTTGCTCTGGGCCATGATCGGCGGCAGGTCGTCGTCCAGGTCCAGCTCGAAGCGCACGCTGTCCAGCTCGAACTGACGGCCCACCAGTCCCAGCACCGCCCGAACCGGGACGTTGGGGTCCAAGCGCTCGCGCACCAGCTCGGCCTTGCGGCCGAACGAGCGCAGGGTCTGGATGATTTCGGCGGCGCGGTCCACCTGGAGGCTGATCTCCCGGGCCACCTCCGCGAACTGTTCCCGGGAGACTTCCAGGTCGCGTTCGGCCATGAGCAGGAAGAATTCGCTGCCCATCTTGATGGCGTTCAAGGGCTGGTTCAGCTCATGGGCGATGCCCGCGCTCATCTCGCCCAGGGACTTCATCTTGCTGGCCTGGATGAGCTGGGCGTCCTTCTCCATCATCTCGGTCACGTCGGTGACGGCCAGGATCACCGCGTTGCGCCCCCGGTAGGCCGTGGGACAGGCGTGGACGTTGACGTAGAAAGGCTGGGAGCCCTTGCGGTAGTGGATCATCTTGGGCCGGTAGACGCAGCCGCCGGAGGGCGCCCCGGAGGCGCGGAACTGGGCCAGGAACTCGCGGTTACTCTCCGGGCCCAGATCCAGGAAGGACTTCCCGATCAGTTCCTGCTTGGGATAGCCGTACAGGTCCAGGGCCCGGGGGTTGGCGTCGATGATCGTCCCTTCGGCCAGATCCACCACGAAGACCGGGTCCGGCCCCGCGTCGAACAGGGAGCGGTATTTGTCCTCGGACTCCGAGAGCCGCCGCCGGTAGAGTTTGATGCTCCAGACCATGTTTCGGAAGGAGTCGGCCAGCTGGACCACCTCGTCGCCCTCGCGCTTGCGGTAGAAGGAGCACTGGCGGCAGGAATGCAGGCTCTCGGGATCCTGGGGCCGCTCGGCGGTTCCGGTCTCGTCCAGGTTCCAGCAGGGCAGGTCCGTGTTCGTATAGGCCGGGCAGGACGAAGGATTCCAGCCCTCCTCCTGGCCCGCCAGATCCAGGGTGATGTCGAAGTTGCCCCGGGACAGCTCGTCGGAGATGCGCGTGAGCCGAGTCAGGGGCCTGGTGATGTTGCGCGACAGGCGGGAAGAAATGAAGAAAAGGAGAAGGATGATCAGCGAGATGAACCCCAGGAAGGTGATCCGCAGCTTGGCCACCAGCCGGTCGATGTGGTCCTGGGACAGGCCCACGTGCACCGTGCCGATGCGGTAGAGCCCCTCCTTGATGGGCACCGCGATATCCGAAACCTCGCGGTCGTCCAGGAAGACGTGGCTCACCACCCTGCCGCTCTCCGGGGTCAGCCCGCGTATGTTTTCAAGCTCCCCGGGAAAGGACCGGGTGAAGGTGTGGGCCAGAACATCGCCGTGCTGGCCGGCGACGAATATGTAGGCCACCAGCCGGTCGCGTTCCATGAGCTTGGCCTCGTCGAAGATCAGGCTCAGAAGCTTGGGGGTGTCCTTGTCCAAGACGAAGGCCCCGCCGCGCTCGGCCACGGAGTGGGCGATGGCGCTGCCGCGCAGAATCAATTCGCCGGTGAGCGAGGAGACGAGAATCCAGCGCGTGAGCAGGGCCACGGCCACGCTCACCGCCACGATCCCGGCCAGGATCGAGAAGCGGATCTTGTTCTTCAGGCTCATGCGCGCGAAGCGGGTCTTCATGGCGCGCTCTCCGCGGCCCCGGAGCGGGCGGCCTGAAAGGCCTTGCCCAGGGCGCTCCAGTCGTGGAGCAGCACGAAGGAGCCCTTCTCCAGCCGGGTGAAATAGACCCGCTCCATGCCCTGATGCCCGCCGGGCCCGAAGGACACCGACATGCCCGGTCCCAGGCTGTAGTCGCGGATGGACTCGACGGCGTCCAGAAAGCCCTCGCGGGTGAGCCTGGGCCCGGCGCGCTTGAGTCCCTCCACCAGGACGCGGGCGTTGGCGTAGCCCTCCAGCCCGACGAAATTCGGCCGGTCGCCGGGGAAATGCTTGCGCAGCAGGCGCACGTACTCGGACATGTCCTCGGGCCGGGTGCCCGCCACGCCCTCGGGCGGAGGCACCACCTGGGACATGATCACGATCTCGTCATCGAGGCCCGCCAGACGGCTGGCCAGCTCCTCGGCCCCCACGAAGGAGACGCTGTAGAAGATGGCCTTGAAGCCGCGCGCGGCCGCCAGATGGATGAACTTGGCGCAGGGCTCGTAGGTGCCGATCATGACCACGGCCTCGGCCCCGGAGTTGATGATCCGGGAAAGCCCCTCCTCCACGTCCAGGGAGCCCCGCACGTAGGAGCCGCGCGCCACGGGCTCCAGGCCGAACTCCTTGAGGGCCAGCTCCGTGCCGGTGAGCCCGTCGAAGCCGAAGGCGTCGTACTGGTAGAAGACCGCGATGCGCTTCAGGCCCAGTCCCTTGACCAGATGGCTCACGGCGTTCTTGGTTTCCTGGTAGTAGGAGGCGCGCACGTTGATCAGATAGCGGTTGAAGGGCTCGCGCAGGGCGTTGGCGCCGGTGAACATGCCCACCAGGGGGATGCGCGCCTCGGTCACCAAGGGGATGATCTTCACCGTGGTCGGGGTTCCCACATAGCAGAACAGGGCGAAGACGTCGTCGTCGATGATGAGCTTCTGGGTGTTGGCCAAGCAGCGGGGCGGGTCGTAGGAGTCGTCGTAGGCGATGACCCGAATCCTGCGGCCGAAAACACCGCCCTGCTCGTTCACCTCGTTCAGGTAGGCCAGGGCCCCGCGCAGGGTCTGGGTGCCGAGGAATCCGGCGTGACCCTTGAGGGCCAGGGAGGAGCCGAGCACGATCTCGGTGTCCGTGACCCCGGGGGTCCGGTTCTGACGCGGGGCGGCCTCGCGCGCGGGGCCGCAGGCCCCGAGCAGCAGGACCACGGCCAGACAGAGGGCCAGACGCGCCGTCACCGCCATCGTTCCTCCCTTCGACGCCCCCCGCGTCGCGCGGTTTCGAATCCGTTTCCATGTACGACGGATGCCGGGAAACCTCAAGCCGGAAAGGCTTTTTTCGGGGTCGATCGGCCTTGAGCCGAAGGGGGTATGCGGGTAAGAGAAGTGAAACGGACCAAAGGCGGTTCAGTAGTCCACGAAATCGGAGAGAAGCAACATGAGCTTTTCGGGATCCCGGTCCTCCAGGGCGCCGGAGCAGTCCAGCAGGGCGCGCCGCAGGATCACGCCGTTGGCCGCGCGCAAGGCCGAGCGCACGGCGCGCATCTGGACGAGAATCTCGGCGCACGGTTTGCCCTGCTCGACCATGCCCGCCACGCCCCGGACCTGGCCCTCGATGCGCCGCATGCGGGCCAGCACGTCCTGGCGCAGGCTTTCGCAATCGTTCACGCCGCCGCTCATTTCCTCCTCCGCTTCGACCGACGGGGGCCGCGCATGACGGACCCGGTCTTCCTGGACGCTCTGCTGGGAGGCCTGCAATCCCTGTTCTGGGGCCCGTCCCCGGATCGCTGGCCGGATCTGGACCGGGGCTTCCGGGAACTGGCCCGGGCGGCGTCCGACGATCCGCGTCTGGGCTCCCCGCTCCAGGCCCTGGTCGAGGCGTTTCCCGTGCCCCTGACCCCGGCCGAGGCCGACGGGCTTGCCGCCGTCCACGTGGCCCTTTTCATCAGCGCCAAGGACGGCGTCCCCGCCCCGCTCCATCATTCCTGCCACGACGGCGGCCCGCGCCGCGTGCTGGGCCCCCCGGCCCAGGAGATGCGCCGCCTCCTACAGGCCGAGGGCCTGGAGCCCGCCTCCGGCGAACCCCCGGACCACCTCTGCGTGGAACTCGACTATCTCCGGCGACTCCTGGCCCAAGGCCGGGAAGCCGAAGCAGGGCGCTTCGCCGCCGAGGTCATGCGCCCCTGGCTGGGACGCTTCCGGGAGGCTCTGGCCGCCGCCGATCCGCCGCGGCTCTTCGTCGAAGCCGCAGACCTGCTTCTGGCCGCGCTCGACACCCTGGCCGACTAGGGCGTCGAGTAGTCCCGCCAGCCGCCCACGTAGCGCCGCACGTCGGCATAGCCCAGACGCGCGGCCCAACGCGCGGCGATGGCGCTGCGCACGCACTGAAGGCTGCGGCAATAGACCACCACGGTCACGCTCCGATCCGGGCCGAGCCGTCCCACCAGGTCGCCCCGCTTGGCCGGGGCCAGACCGCGCTCGTCGCCGAGGTCGAATTCCAGGTTCACCGCGCCGGGAATGTGTCCCTCCTCGAACTCGTAGCCGGGCCGCACATCCAGAATCACCCGCCGCGACGTTCCGCCCAGCAAGGCCTGAACTCCCGCGCGGTCGATGAGGGTGTACCCCTCGCGCGCGGCCTGGGCCCGGGCCTCCTCCAGCCAGGCCGGGACCGCCTCGGCGCACCAGGCGTTTCCGGCCCCGGCGAGGAGGAACATGACGAGGAGAAGGACGCGGAAGGTCATACGATTTCCATGACGGGGCCGGGAAGACGCGCTCCCCGGCCCGTCGGGCTTACTTCTTGTTGGGCGTGATGTCGCAGGTGCCGTCCTTGCGGAACTTGGTCGTGGCCTCCAGATAATGCACGTCCTTGAGGTCCGGACGAACGTCCTTCATCATGTAGTAGGCCTCGCCGCTGCGGGCGCCCGTGGCGCAGATGAAGACGATGGGCTTGTCCTTGGGCAGCGTGGCGGCCTTCTTCTCCAATTGGTCCACCGGGATGTTCACGGCCGTGGGCAGGTGCCCGGCCTTGAATTCGGCCTCGTCGCGCACGTCGATGAGCATGATGCTCTTGGGGTTCTCCTTGATGATCTTCTGGAAGGCGGCCGCGTCCATGGCTCCGTCGTCGGCCTTGGCCTTGGCCGGAGCGGCGGCTCCCGCGCCATAGAGCTTGACCCAGGCCGGATAGCCCGCCTCGGCGATCATGATCTTCTTGTAGCCCAGGGCCTTGGCCTTGGCCGCGGACTTGTGCGACAGCGGGCAGTCGAAACCGCCGCAGAAGAAAATCAGGGGCACGCTCTTGTCCCGGGGCAACATGCCGGAGAACTTGTCGAAGGCCGAGTCCGGGATGCTCACCGCGCCGGGGATGGAGCCCTCGGCGTACTTCACGGCCGGACGCGAGTCGACGAGCAGGAAGGGTTCGCCCTTGGTCATCATCTCCTTGAGGCGCTCCACGCCGATGGCCGGAATCTCACCCTTGGCCACCCACTCGGGATAACCGCCTCCGAAGACCTGCACGTTCTGATAGCCGAGCTTCTCGGCCTTGAACGCTGACTGGTGCGACAGCTTGCACTCCCAGCCCTCGCAATAGAAGATCAGGCGGGCCTTCTTGTCCTTGGGCAGCTGGTCCGTCATGGCGTCGAACTTGCTGGCCGGAATGCTCCTGGTGGTCGGGATGTAGCCCTGCACGTGCTTGGTCTCGTAGGGCCGGGAGTCGATGATGACCACGCCTTCGGGATTGGGCACGGTGATCAGGGGCTTGATCTCCTCGATGGTCACCTGCTTGGGGTAGACCCAGTCGGCCTGGGGCGGCCGCTTGGCGGCGCAGCCCGCGACCAGGATCAGGGCCAGGATCGTGGCCAGGCAGCTGAAACGCTTGAACCTGTTCATTTCCCTACCTCTCAGTGTTGACGTTCTTCGCGCGTGTCGACGTTCGCACCAGCGGTTTCGGTCGAGACCGTCTCGTACCAGAGCCGGTGGTGGTGCTTGGCGTATGTGACGGGCACCACGCCCGTGAACATGGAGCGGAAGCCCGGCCGCTCCTCCGGCGAGATCGCGGCCATGTAGACGTGGACCAGCAGCCCGGCGAAAACCAGCCCGGCGGCCAGATAGTGGACGGTCACGGACCAGGACACCAGCCAGGTGAGCTGGGCCGAAAAGAGCTTGTCCGAGAGGAACATGACCACCCCGGTGACGGCCAGGACCACGCCGCCCAGCACCGAAGCCTGGCCGAAGGCCTTCTGGCCCATGTTGTAGAAGCCCTGGGGCGGCAGTTCGGGCGAAACCTTGAACGGCGCGAGCCCCTTCTCGCCCAGGGTCATGAGGACCATCTTCTTGAACATCCAGGGCAGGTCGCGCTCCGGCGACACCCGAAAGGTCTCGGCCAGGAACGCTCGCGCCCCGGCGCGGTTGACCAGCAGATAGGCCGCGAACCCGGCGATCCAAATGAATCCCAGGGCCACGTGGACGGCCAGCAGATTGCCCCCGCCGCCGAAGAGCCCCCGCAACAGGGCAGGGTACCAGGCTCCCAGGGGATTGAGGCGCGGGTTGTCCAGGAGGCCGACGCCGGTGACGAACAGCAGCAGCCAGCAGGCGGCATTGAACCAGTGGATGGCGATGTCCGAGCGGTCGTGGCGCTTGTAGGTTTCCATGCCGCTACTCCTTGTGCTTCGTTTCGGAGGATTCCGCGCCGCGCGAAGTCAGGATCTGCCGTCCGAGCATGGCCAATACGCCCAGGCCGGTGAGGGCCACGGCGCCCTTGACCAGCGGCCCGGCCAGGGAGGCCAGGGCGGTCATGGACGACGGTTCGCGGGGCTCCACGGGCCAGTCACGGGGAGCCGTGCCGCCCAGGTAGTACATGTTCGGCTTGGTGTCCGTGCCCGCGCTGGTCAGGCGCACGACCTTCCCCTGGTTCTCCCGCAGCAGACGCGAGACCTCGGAATCCGGATCGTCGAGGTCGCCGAAGACCCGGGCCTTGGTCGGGCAGGTGTCCACGCAGGCGGGCTCCAGGCCGTGCTCCCGGCGCTCACGGCAGAAGTCGCACTTGTCGGCCACCTTGAGTTCGGGATGGCGATAGCGCGCGCCATAGGGACAGGCCGGGATGCAGTTGCCGCAGCCAATGCACAGGCTCCGGTCGATGATCACCTCGCCGGTGGCCTTGTCCTTGAAGGTGGCCCCGGTGGGACAGGCGGCCACGCAGGTGGGATTGTCGCAGTGCATGCAGCCGCCGGGCTGAAAGTGCATACGGGTGCGCGGCCCTTGGGAGAAGTCCGGGACCGTGCGCTTGATCCAGTTGCGCCAGTGCCCGTCGGGCACGCGGTTGGCCACCTTGCAGGAGGCCATGCAGCCCTTGCAGTCGATGCAGCGCGAGGAGTCCACGACCATGGCGAAACGGCTGGGCATCAGGCGGCCCTCCTGCTGACCGTGACGAAGGTTTCATGCATGGCCGCGTTGCCGGTGATCCGGTCGTGGCCGCTCTCCAGCAGGGCGTTGATGCTCGCGCCCCGGCCCTTGATCAGGGACAGGCCGTCCGAGAGCACGCCGAAGCCGGAGAGCATGTAGACCGTGTCGGGCCGGATTCCGGCCGTGACCTCGGCCCGCAGTTCTCCCTTGCCCACCGCGCTCTCGACCAGGACCATGTCGCCGTTCTTGACGCCGAGGCCCCGCGCCGCGTCGGGGTGCAGCCAGAGAGTGTTCTCGGGGGTGAACTCGTGCAGCAGGGCGTTGTTCTGGGTGCTGCTCTGGGTCACGGTGGCGTCGCGGCCGACCACCAGGCGGAAACGCCCGGCGGGCGGATTCCTGGGCGGCGTGTAGACCGGCAGCGGGTCCAGGCCGAGCTGGGCGTAGCGCTGGTTGAAGATCTCGATCTTGGTCGAAAGCGTCTTGTGAGCCTGGCGGTCATAGAGCCCGTAGACCTTGCTCGGGTTATAGTAGACCCCGTCCTTGACCAGGGCCTGTTCCGCGCCGGGCAGTCCGCCGAGCTGTCGCTTGCGGTATTCCTCGATGGTGAAGTCGAAATGCTCGGCCAGGTCCAGGCGCGCGGCCAGGCCCTTGACGATGTCGAAGACCGGACGGGACTCGTAGAGGGCCGGAACCACGGGATCGCGCCAGACCACGCAGGCGCAGGCGCTGGAGCCCTGCAGTCCGGAGGCCGGGTCGAGCCGCTCCAAGTAGCTCGGCGCGGGCAGCACGAGGTCGGCCATATAGGCCGTGTCGCTCATGGTGATGTCCACCACGACCATGAAATCCAGCTTCTCGATCATGGCCCGGGTGCGTTCGCGATCCGGGGCCGTGGCCATGGGGTTGGTCTTGAACACGAACCAGCCCTTGATGGGATAGGGCTTGCCCGAGAGCACGGCCTCGCGGGTCAGGACGAAGGAGCCGTCGTGCTCGAAGAGCATCGGGGCCATGCCGCCGTCCACGCGCTCGGACGGATTGTCGTCGTACCAGGGGGCTTCCAGGGGCACGGGCCGCAATCCCACCGCGCGGGCTCCCAGCAGGCCGCCCGGCCGGTCCCAGTTGCCCAGCAGGGCGTTGACGATGGCGAAGCTGCGGCGGATCTGGGTGGAGTCCGTGTAGTCCGAGGTGCGCCGCCCCGGGTAGACCATGGCCTCGGGCGCGGCGGCGGCCAGTTCGCGGGCGATGCGGGCGATGTCGGCCGCCGGGATGCCGGTCTCGGCCTCGGCCCATTCCGGGGTGTGCGGCCGGACATGCTCGGCCAACTGTTCCAGGCCGTACACCTTCTCGGAAATCCAGGCCTCGTCGTAGAGCTTCTCCCGGATGATCACGTGGGCCAGGGCCAGCATGAAGGCCATGTCCGAGCCCGGACGGATGGCGTGCCACTCGGTGGCCAGAGCCGCGGTCTTGGTGAAGCGCGGGTCCAGGTACACGAGCTTGCAGCCCCGCCGCATGGCCGTGACCAGATCCATGCTGTCCGGCGTGACCAGGGCCTCCAGGCGGTTGGCCCCGGCCATGACGATGTAGCGGGAATTGAGCACGTCCGGGAACGGCACCTCGCCGAAGGTGTCCAGGAAGGCGCGGGTGCCGCTCAGCAGACAGAGCGACTCGTGCGAGGTGACGTTGAAGGAGCCGTACGCCTCGGCGAAGCGGTTCACGAACTGGGATTGCAGGTCCGCCCCGGCCGTGAAGAGCGTGCCGCAGCGGGTGTACTTCTCGCCCAGCTCCTTGAGCTTGGACGCGGCCAGATCCAGGGCCTCATCCCAGGAAATACGCTTGAACCTGCCCTCGCCGCGCGCGCCGACCCGCAACAGCGGGTACTTCAGCCGGTCGGGGTCGTAAAGCTGGGCGATGCCCGCGTTGCCCCGGGCGCAGAGCATGCCCCGCGACTTGGTGAACTTGGGGTTGGGGTCGAGCTTGACCACCGTCCCGTTCTCCACCCGGGCGATGAGCCCGCAGCGGTTGAAGCACATGTCGCAGGCCGAGAACTTGGACTCCCAGGCCGCCTTGGGCCCGGAGCCCGCAGCCCGGGCCGGCCGCAGCAGGGCCGGAGCGCCGAAGGCCGTGGCCGCCGTGGCCGCCGCCGCGCGCAGGAAGTCGCGCCTGCTCAGTTGCTTGCCCCTGTCCGCCGTCATGAATCACTCCCTTTGCTGATGGGGAAACGCGGCCCGCCCTGGACATCCGGGGCGGGCCTGGCCACCTAGCTGCACTTGGCCGGGGTCGGGGAATCCTTGGCGTAGTCGTGGAGATAGGTGAAGATGTCGGTCCGGTCCTCGTCGGACACGGCGGGCCACTGCTTCACGCAGGGCAGGGACTGCCAGGAGCCCATGGCCTTCTTCCACTCGGCCTGGGTCTTGGAGCTGGGGCTCAGGTCCGAGGCGTTCACGCCGTGGCAGCTCCGACAGTTCTTGCGGTAAAGATACTTGCCCTTCCGGGCGTTGCCTTCGGCGAAGGCCATGCTCACCGCGGCCAGGGTGAGGGCCGCGATCACGATCAGGGTCGCCAGCTTGCGGGTCATCGTCGTTCTCCTTCGTTGTGCGCCAATGGGTTGTGCCGTTCAGGGCCGACTCCGGCCCTACCTTGCAGTATACCCCAACGGGGTAGGGGTGTCGC
>Ga0228536_1000873_pt1 | contig 41313 bp, 39 predicted proteins | sample SJ1Smetagenome_FD_168611 | JGI IMG/M metagenome (GOLD analysis project Ga0228536, IMG submission 168611) | Enriched culture of PCE-dechlorinating microbial communities from Ithaca, New York, USA - SJ1.S | ecosystem: Engineered > Modeled > Simulated communities (microbial... > Unclassified...
TCTACTATTTGTTTTTTGAATTCATCTGTAAATCTTATTCCATTTTTGGACAAGGTTTAACACGCCCTTTCTAAATTGATTTTAGCCTGTTAAACTTTTCGTGTCCATTCTTATATACTAGTACCAAAGATTAATACGAGTTCATCAAACTATAATAAATTGTTTGTAATTTGCATACAATAATACTGCCTATAGATTCAGTCATAATTAGATTATGAAAAATATTTTAAAATTTTATCAGAAAAAGTGGTTGCCAAAAAACGAAAAAATGGATATAAAGTGTAGGGATAGGTTAATAACATTCGTTCTCTTTTTCAGTCATAGTTGAGCTTCTTGTAAGCTTGGCTATGGCTGTTTTTTTTATTCTCTTACTATTCAAATTGATTAATTAATAAGAAAGGTGGTGATTATATGACATTAACAGAAGCAAGAAAACAATCTGGTTTTAAAACAAGCTACATATGTAAACAAATGAATTTTACACGAGCTTATTTATACGGACTAGAGAAAGCTTTATACCCTTGTTCAGTTTTACACAGAAAAAAATTTGCTGAACTTTATGGTTGCAAAGTAACAGACATTCAATACTCAAACACAAAATAATAAAAATGGAGATGATTAATAATGATGAAAAAAGAGATTATAACAAAAGTTACCGGATACAAGGACATTATCGACTTCAATAAGGGAAGATTCATATTAAGAAAACACAGGGTTAATTACAAGAATTTAGAAGAAATTAAAAACGATTACTATTTAACAGATTTTTTCTTGATTCTGATTGGTTTTACAGATAAAGCAAGTAATGTTGTAGGTAAGCCTAGTACACCGATAACAGAAGAACAATTTAGGGAAATAGCAAGGAAATATTCTGTAGTTTGGATAATGGAAAAACTAGAAGAGCTGGTTGAAAAAGGCTTTTTAGAAAAATATGAATATAATGGCCAGCAAGGCTATAAAATGACCTATAAGGGCATTTATCCTGATGATACAAGGGCTTTATTTACTCATGAAGTAAAGCATATATATGGAGTAAATTAATTGAGTAGTAAAGGTAAAAAGACTGGTAAAATACTGTTCTCTATAGCTGCTTTTGCCATAGGCTATAATAACCCGGCTATGTTTGGCATAAGTTCATCTGCTGGCTACTCGTTTGCTGCTGGTATGTATGGCATGTCATTAGCAAGCACAATATGGTCAGTAGCAGCAGGAACGCAGAATACAAATAGTTCAGATTATAGTAATGATGATTATGCTAGATTCAGCACTACAACTAATGAAATTAATAATGATGGCGTAATACCTGTAATATACGGTACTCGTAAATGGGGAGGGCGAAAGCCCTCTCTTTTCTTTACGTTTAGGAATGGAGTGATAAATACGAAAACAACCAATAAGCATCTAATAGGAATGAAAAATGAACAGAATATTTTAAAGATAACTTATGATCTTTATGGTGTTGAAAGTAACAAATTTACATACATTGTTTATGACAATAAAGACTGTAGAGATGCAGTAACTTTTGATATTGACAAAGAAAACAGTCCTCAAATCGTATTTGATTCAAAAAAACAGTTAGATGGTTCAGACATTTTGTATAATGGTTTAAGTTTCGATATAAAAATAAATGGGAAAGCTTATCAAAGATCCTGCTTTGAATTATATACAGAAAATGACGGTACATTCAGCTATAGGAAACCAAAGGACACAGCTAGCATCATAATGGTTATGAATTCAAGTAAATTAATTTTTACATTCCCCTGTAGTTTAATAGAGCAAATAACAAACAGGGTGAACATAAACAATTTAAATTTACCATATGATTTTTACAATAATGAAAGTTTGTTTTTTGATAAGCTAGAAAGCTACACAGGAACAAAGAAAGACGGTAAAAAATTGTTTTTTATTAACCCGGATATATTACAAGCTGCATTACGACAGTACATAGCTTATGAGTGCAACAATAAAGACATGATCTGGTTTTATTTCAATATTAATCCTTATGAAACGAATATTGAATTTAAAGAAGCGTAAGCATTTTCATAGAGCTATCAAAGTACATATCTAACTTACTAGGAAAGAAAATTGATTTATTAAAAATTTGTGCATATAATTTGCGTAAGGGGGTGATGTTATGATGAAAAATAAGAATTTGCTGTATTTTGTGCTTGCGCTTATTGTTCTTATTGGTGGGTGTGCTTTTTATTTTTTGTTGTGCAAAGGTAGCGTGCAAGGTACTGTTTCATGGAAATATAATGATTTTGTTGGATCACGTCCGGATGTTGGTGCAAAAGTATATTTGTTTTCTGAAAACTATAAAGAGAAAAAAGGAAAACTATATGAGTATAATTCTTCAAGACCAGATGATGGATTATATTTTCAAACAGTAGATAAAGATGGAAAATTTATTTTAAATGATATTCCTACAGGATCCTATTATCTTCTAATCGTATCAGAAAATACAAATAGAGATTTATTAAACGACTCTAGAAAAGAGTACGCAACTAGTGTATTTAAAGGAAAAATCGACGATATGAAATATTTTACAAGTACGGTTTTATATATCAATAAGTTTGAGCTTAAATCAATAGATATAGGTGTTAAAGATTCTATTGTAAAGAATATTGATTTTGGCATTACACACTTTAAATAATTTTTTATGTGATTGTATTTATATAAAAAAGATATTGATTTTATAAAGTATGTTTTAGCTAGGTATAGTCTTTTATACAGGCTTTTTATATGGAATATTAAGCGTTTTTTGATATATTTATTTTATGGTCTGATAGTTTATACCTAGTTTGTTATTTTATGCTAAAAAGTACCCTTATTTGACCACTTTTCAGACTGAAACAGGCTAATTTTGCGTATAAAATAAAAAATATAAAAGAATGTGATAAAATAAAAACAAAAAAAGAGAAAAGAGAAAAAATTAATGAATTTAAAGATCTGTGATATGGCGATGGCTGGAGGCAAGTCGACGGCCATTTTACATGAATTAAACAATAATCCGGCTGTAAGACACTTAATCATAGTGCCATATTTGGATGAAATAGATAGATTTGTTTTAAATACAAATTGTGTTGCGCCCGATGACAAAAAGGGAACTAAGAGTAAAGATATAAAAAAACTAATAGAAGAAGAACACACTAATATTGTTTGTGCTCATGCGCTATTTGAACTCTTTGATGATGATGTTCTAGTTGCTTTAAAGGATAGGCATTACAACATTATTACGGATGAGATACCTAATTTAATTGATATTGAGTTTCTAAAAGAAAATGAAAACAATGATATAAAATATTTGATTAAAGAAAGTAAAATATCAATTGATCCAGAAAACTATAATCAAATAAATTGGATAGCCAAAGAAGCAGCAAAGACGAGCACAGAAACATTTATATCTGACAAGTTGAAGTACAATGAAATATATTATTTAAAATTGAAAGATAAAACAGCTATTATCAGAATGATTAAATCTGAAATATTTTCTGTTTTTGACTCAGTTATGGTTTGCACATACAGATTTGATAATTCTATGCTTGATTATTACTGTCAACTTCACAAAATAGATATAGAAAATTACTATATAAGCCAATCAGACAATACGATAACCTTAAAATCTAATGATGGTGAATATACAATAAATGATAGGGTGTTTATAAAAGGAATTGAAAAATTTAATTATCCTAAAAGTGTTGATAGAATTGACATTGATTTTGCAGATAAGTTCATTGCTAAAATTGAAACTGAATATGATACATGGCTAGGTCATAATTACTATAAGAATAATATAAAGTCAACCAAAATAAACGGTGTTTATAAGTATGAATTAAATTCAGTGCTTAATAATATAAAAAAGTCAGCTAATAACTACGTTCAGGCAGTAAAAAGAAAAACAAGCAAAAAATCTGATAGTGTTATGTGGACATGTTTCGGATCAAAAGATAAAAACAAGCAAGAAGAAAATTATAAATATGCTATGGTTGGACAAGATTTACTAGTGAAAAATTTTATTCCTTGTAATACGGTTGCCAGTAATGATTACAGGGATTGTAATATTGTAGTTTGTTTATGTGGTGTATTCCTTAATCCTTATATATGTAATTTTTTCAATAATAATAATATTAAAGTTGATGAACGTTCGTATACGTTATCAATGTTTTTGCAACTTTTGTGGCGTTCTAATTTGAGAGTTGAAAATAGTACGGAAAAGGTATATGTGTACATTGCTAGTCCAGAGCTTAGAAAAATTTTCAAAGAGTGGTTAATCGATTTTTATACAGACGATATTATTTATAATGTGCTAAAACTAAAGTTTGACACAAAATAATGAATTTTGAACAAAATGGATTGTTCAATATGGTGTCACACTAAAAAAAGAGCAAGTAAACAAGCCACTCTAACAGGTGTCAAATTTACAAGGTCTTAAGAATAAATACTATAAATATTGTATTGTCAAATGACACTGCAATATGATTCTAAATTATCTGCTTCTGATATAAAAAAATATCATTGCAGCTAACAAGAATCATTTTACTCATTACGACTTTATTCGCCACACTAAGTATTACATATACTTTATCTTTTATATGTTTTTACATTACATGCTTTTCATGGCTCATAAAGTCTTTTATATTTTTATAAATCCGTAAGCTATGAGTATAAAACGAATAGCAAGGATTTGCTGTTTGAAAGCTATTTCAAGGTTTTACATATAATCTTTTCATGTTAAATATAAAACAATTTATTATAATAGCAATCTAATACCTCAACCTGGCTGAACAGCCTTGCAAACTAACGAACTAATACAGCCAGGTAAATCATTGCCATTCATTACATTCATGGCTAATAATTTAGCAAAACCTTGTATAACACGAAAAGAGTTAAAACCTTATTAACCACGGAAAGGCATATAGTTTATGTTTGCTGATTACTGAATCATTATTATACTGATTGTTATCGTGTTTTATATTATGTTTTATTATCATTGTGGTTAATACATTGTTTTATATCAAATAAGGCACTTTTTAGACATATATTTTCTTTACGTGATAGTTTATACCTATGATGAAATATTTTATGAAAAAACATGCTTAATAACCCATTATTCAGACTAAGAACACTATATTTTTGATATGTGTATTATACGTTTTTACATTATATATTTTGCATGTGTTTTATATGTGCTAGCTGACTAAGTTTAACTTAGGGTACGCTGAAATAACGTATCCTTTAATAATGATGAACGGTCTATGTTGAACATAGGGAGTCATTACTACCGATACCCTTACAAACTCAATAACGTTTTGTTATCCAGTACCTTAATTCAGGGTACAGGTTCTAATTACACAAGTATTACAAAGACTAAATATAAAAATGATGTCATTAGTAATGACCCCATACTCCAATATATATATGGGGTAACGTTTCGTTCACCCATGTTGATGATGAGGACAGGCTAAACTGTCAAAATAGCAGTTTTGAAAGTAACAATTTGGACAAGTAAGAGTAATTGAACAAGATGGTGAACCGTGGTTTGTTGGTAAGGATGTATGTGAAGTATTTGGTGAAACTAACAGAAATCGTGCAATGCAAAACTTAGATGAAGATGAAAAGGGGTATACACAAATAGTAACCCCTGGTGGAGAGCAGCAATTAGCCATAGTAAACGAAGCAGGTCTTTATTCAATGCTTTTTGCAATGCAACCAACTAAGGCACGTGGGGTTGATGTAAGTTATGTTTCAGAACGAGAACAAAAATTAAAAGCGTTTAAGCGTTGGGTAACACATGATGTTATTCCTAGTATACGTAAGCATGGTGCTTATATTAAATACTATTGACAGCAATTATATATAAATTTTGATTGTTTTTTAGTAGTTTAAATACAATGGAATATACTTTAACACTTTAATTAACTAAAGTAAACAATATAAATGAGTTGTAATTATAGGTTATACATGAGTAAAGGTAAATGATCATTTTCATTCACAGACGATTTCATACCATGCAGAAGATATATTTAAAATTTATCAGTAGAAATAATATCAAATTGTGCGTTTTCCTCTGTTAATGCTTCAAAAATTTCTCTTGCTTTTGTGTACGCTTCAGAATATGAATAACCATAATCATAAATCAAAATGTTTTCTATTTCAGATGGTGATAAGCCTTCAAATGGTTGTATGTCAATATTCATTATTTCACCTGCTTTCTGTATTCTGATTATATTATAAAACAATTCAACCATCTATAAAGGTGTACCTTTTAAGATATTTAAAATGGCCTTATATTATCGTCTATAAATGTTATAAAACAAATTTAAAGATATATCTGTAAATACATTGACTTTTAAAGACATAAGGATTATTATTGATGTATAGAAATTATCTTTAAAGGTGGCGTTTTATGATGACAAATAAAAGGTTTGCTTATGTAAGAGTCAGCACTAAGGATCAACATATAGACAGACAAATGGATTCATTAAAGAAATATATTACTAGCGATAGAGATATATTTATTGATAAACAATCAGGTAAGGATTTTAATAGACCAATGTATCAAGCATTAAAAGCTGCACTTAGATCAGGTGATGAATTATATATCCATTCATTAGATAGATTGGGAAGAAACAAACAGGGTATTAAGGAAGAACTAGAATATTATCGCAAGGAAGGCGTTATAATTAGGTGCTTAGACATTCCAACTACCTTGATTGAGTTTAATAGCTTTGGCGATTTTCAGCGTTCTATCATGGAAATGGTGAATAATATCTTAATTGAAGTTATTGGAACTATAGCGGAACAAGAGCGTAAGACTATTAGAAAGAGGCAAGCGGAAGGAATACAATCAGCTAAGTTAAAAGGCAAGCATTTAGGCAGACCTAAGGCGCAGATTACAGATTTATTTATTAAAGTATATGATGACTGGAAAGCAGGCAACATTACAGCGGTTGAAGCTATGAAAAGGAGTCAGACAACACGCTGCACGTTCTATAAATTAGCAAAAAAGATTCAATCATAGTAAATTATTATATAAATACATACTGTTTATTACTTATACTTGCCCTTGTAAGCTACATAGTAGGGTGGGTATGTTTTTCTAAACCTATGTAAAGGTACTTTATCATACTAAAGCGGAGTTAGATTTACAAACAGTCGGTTGACATAAATTCCATATATTAAAATTAAAGCTATTTTATATTTTATTGCTAGACACGAGGAAATATGTTGTGCTATACTCCAACTGTACGAGGAAACTATTTTCAAAAATTTAATATTGAATATGTTGCATGTTACTTATAGACTTGACGTGAGGCGCTAGTTGTGATAAATTTGTTTGGGTATGAGTGTGAAAGATAATCGCGGCTATCCTGTTGGGTAGACGAGGAAAGTCCGAGCTCCATAGGGCAGAATGCCGGTTAACGTCCGGCGAGGGTGACCTCAGGGAAAGTGCCACAGAAATGTGAACCGCCGGCTTTAAGCCGGTAAGGGTGGAACGGTGCGGTAAGAGCGCACCAGCAGTCGAGTAATCGGTTGGCTAGGTAAACCCCATTCGGAGCAAGACCAAATAGGGAAGGGATGAAGCTGCCCGCTGATCCTTCCGGGTTGCGTCGCTTGAGCTTCCAGGTAACTGAAAGCCTAGATAAATGATTATCACCGCTTTGCGGAACAGAACTCGGCTTAATGAGCACTCATATTCATAAAAAAACAAAGTATAAAGTATCGTTAAAAGGTCCTAATTGGCCTTTTAACGATACTTTTTTATTTCTTTCTAAATATTAAAAAAATATTTTCTAATACAGCAAATATAAGAAGGAATAACTTGTTTTTTCGCGAAATAAAGATTATAATGGTGGAAAGTGGTGAAAAGTGGTGAAAGGGTGGCGACCGGGATGTTGATGGGTGAATTCCAACACAATATCGATACCAAAGGCCGTTTGTTTATGCCGGTCAAGCTCCGTGAAGCACTTGGAGACCATTTTGTTATTACCAGAGGACTTGATGGCTGTTTGTTTGTCTATGATGAGCAAGAGTGGAATGTTCTGGTAAATAAATTGAAACAGATGACTTTGATGAAGAAAGAAGCACGTGATATTGCGCGTTATTTCTTCTCAGGGGCGACAGAAGCCGAATGCGACAAGCAAGGACGCATCTTGGTTCCGCCATCGTTAAGAACGCACGCTGCTCTTGATAAAAACGTCGTAATAGTCGGTGTCGGCAATAGAGCAGAAATTTGGGATATAAATCGTTGGAACACATATAACGAAGAAGTTAATGAAGATGTTACGGAAATAGTTGAGCAGTTAGTTGATTTAGGCCTGTAGACTCTTAAGGACAGGTGGGAAGATAAATGGAATTTGTTCATAGGAGCGTATTGCTGCACGAAAGTATTGAATGGTTGATCGGCAATCATGATGGTATATATGTTGATTGCACCATGGGCGGAGCAGGTCATACCAAGGCTTTTGCTAAAGAACTTACGAGTGCAGGTACAATAATAGGCATTGACCAGGATGATGCAGCTATTGCAGCAGCAACTGAAAGGCTTACAGATTTAAAATGCAATGTACGGATTGCTAAATCGAATTTCAAAGACTTTGACAAAGTTCTTGATTCGTTAGGCATAGAAAAAATTGATGGCATTTTTTTTGACTTAGGTGTTTCTTCATATCAGTTGGATACCCCGGAACGAGGATTTTCCTATATGAATGAAGGACCGCTCGATATGCGGATGAATAGGGAAAGCAACTTAGATGCTTATTATGTGGTAAATAATTATAGTGAAGAACAACTTGCCGATATTATCCATAGATATGGTGAAGAACGTTGGAGCAAGCGAATAGCACAGTTTATAGTGAATGAAAGAAAAATTAAACCAATCGATACCACCGGTGAGTTGGTGACTGTCATAAAAAAAGCAATTCCCAAAGGGGCTAGACAAGATGGACCGCATCCGGCAAAACGTACTTTCCAGGCAATCAGGATTGAAGTTAATAACGAGTTAAATATTCTGGAGGAAGTAGTAAGGAAAGCCGTTGAAAGATTAAAAAGCGGTGGAAGGATCGGCGTTATAACCTTCCATTCTTTAGAGGACAGGATAATTAAGCAGACATTGGCAGAATTAGCCAAAGGCTGTACATGCCCGCCAAAGCTGCCGATTTGCGTATGTGGTAAGAAGCCTCAGTTAAAAAAGACCATTTCAATAAAGCCAACAGAGCAGGAAATTGATGAAAATCCAAGGTCAAGAAGTGCACGCCTTAGGGGAGCAATAAAAATCTAAGACTTGGGGGTAAAAACAATGCTGGCTAGAAAATATGACAATTATGCTTGGGAAGAGGATTTCCAGGAAACGCATAAAGTGCTTCGTAACAGGCCTTCAGAACAATCGTACAAGTTTTTACGTCATAAGGTAATGGTCTTAGTAGCTTGTTTATTGGCATTTTATCTGGTATCTGTTATAAGAAGTGAAGCTTATGTATCAACTAGCAATAATCTGGTATTACTTAAACAGCAGGAAAGCGCACTTATCTCACACAATGCAGAGCTGAAAATCGAAGTCGAAACCCTTAAAAGCCCAGCACGTATTACAGGAATTGCCCAGGCAAATCTTGGCATGCAAGTAGCACGCAATAATATTTATGTACAGGCGGATAGCAAGAAAAATCTATATGATGGTTATGCTTACGCAAAGTAAAATTATAGCCTTCTGTACACGTTTATGATATAATTATACAGCGATATGGAGAGGCAGCCTTTTGGCTGCTCTTTCAATTTTGGAGGGTAAGAAAATGCAAAAGAAGCTGTTGGATTTGTTAGTTGTATTACCGCAAGCTAAGGCCATGGGATCTTTGGATAAAGTTATTACCGATGTCACATCTGACTCTCGCAAAGTGCAAGAAGGCAGTTTATTTATATGTCTTAAAGGAGCTCATGTTGACGGACATAAATATATAGAACAAGCGTACAAGGATGGTGCTGCTTGCGTTCTTGTTGAAGACGAAATAAAAAACAGACCGGAAGGTCTCACAGTCATAAAGGTTAATGATACCCGCGATGCTATGAGTTATGTTGCACCGTGGTTTTTTGACTATCCTGGCAAAAAAATGCGTATGATTGGTGTTACTGGCACAAATGGCAAAACGACTACCACTAATATTATTCGTTTAATTCTGCGCAAGGCTGGTTTTAAAGTAGGCTTGATAGGTACAATTAATATCATGATTGAAGACGAAATAGAGGTATCTCACAATACAACGCCAGATGTCGTTGATCTAGAACGCAGTTTATATAAGATGCAGCAGGCTGGTTGTGATTACGTAGTTATGGAAGTATCTTCACATGCACTTGCTCTTAACCGAGTAGCTGGCTGCGAATATGATGTTGCAGTATTGACTAATATAACCCAGGACCATCTTGATTTTCACCAGACGTTTGAAAATTACAGGAAGGCAAAGGCAATCCTTTTTGAATCGTTACATACAGGCAATAAGCCTGATAAATGTGCAATTTTCAACATGGATGATCCCAGTTCGAAAATAATAATAAAGTCAACAAAATCTCCAATCATGACATATGGCAAGGCTGAGACAAATGATGTCTATCCTCTCTTCTGGAAAATAGAGGCAAAACACATGCAGCTGGATTTACAAACACCAGCAGGTGAATTGCATCTTTTGCTTCATATTACCGGTGAGTTCAATGTTTATAACGTTATGGCAGCAGTATCTGCCATGATTGCTGAAAAGATTAACCTAAAGGTCATTGAGGACACTTTAAATGGTTTTGCCGGCGTACCGGGACGTTTTCAACTTGTGGAAGCCGGACAGCCTTATACTGTAATTGTAGATTATGCTCATACACCTGATGGTTTGGAAAATGTTCTGAAAACTGCCCGTTGCATAACTAAAGGCAAGCTTTGGGTTGTCTTTGGCTGCGGCGGCGACAGAGACAGCAAGAAACGGCCAATTATGGCAAACATAGCTTTGGCATTGGCTGACAACATAGTTGTTACTTCAGATAACCCGAGGTCGGAGGATCCGGAACTTATCATTGCTGATATAGAAAAAGGTTTGGTTGGTGCAACACCAGATAAAGAGATATATAAGGTTACTGACCGCAGAGAGGCAATCAATTTGGTCTTGACGAAGGCTGAGCCTAATGATGTGATACTGATTGCTGGCAAAGGCCATGAAAATTACCAGATACTAAAAAATGAAACCATTCATTTTGATGATTGTGAAGTAGTTCGTGATTTTTGGGAGAATAGGGTGCAGAAATGATTTCGCTTAGTAAAGTAATTGAGGCAACAAAAGGAATAGTTACCGGCGGCGAAAAAAAATTATTATTTACAGGCGTTACGACCGATTCGCGTTCTGTTAGCCAAGGAGATCTTTTCATTGCACTTGCCGGTGAGAATTTCGACGGACATGATTATTGCAAAACTGCTTTGAATAAAGGCGCAGCTGCAGTCTTAGTACAAAGGGTAATACATGAGCTGCCGACAGATGCTGTTGTCATTTCAGTTCCCGACACTCTGAAAGCTTACCAGCAGATTGCGCATGCCTACCGCATGGAACAAAAAAATATAAAGGTTATTGCCATTACTGGTTCAAATGGAAAAACCTCGACTAAAGATCTTATAGCGGCTTGCTTGGCAAAAAAATACAAAGTAGTTAAGACACAGGCTAATTTTAATAATGAAATCGGTTTGCCTAAAACATTGCTGACAATTAAGCCAGACACTGAAGTTGTGGTAGTTGAAATGGGCATGAGAGGGTTTGGACAAATTCGCGCTCTTAAAGCATTAGCTGAACCTGATGCTGTGGTAATTACTAATGTCGGCGAAACCCATATGGAATTATTAGGCAGTATGGAAAACATTGCCAAGGCCAAAAGTGAAATTTTGGAAAATATGAATGAACAGCAATTCGCTGTTCTTAATAACGACGATATTTATGTCAGCAAGATGGCAACTTCTGCTGAGAAGCTTACTTATGGTATTATCAATGATTCCTCTGTTTGGGCTAGCAATTTAATAACAAGTGGCAATGGTACTACATTTACCTATAAAAGTAAAATTACAGGCAATGAAAATTTCATAAAAATGCCTTTAATCGGCAGACACAATGTCATGAATGCGTTGGCAGCAATAACTGTTGCTGAAAAAATGGGTGTCTCAGACAAGGATATTGAGGATGCATTTGCTGAAGTAAGATTGACGGAGAAACGACAAGAAATCCTATACTTCGGCGATATTACAGTGATTAATGATGCTTATAATGCCAGCCCTGCTTCTATGGAGGCAGCAATGAAAACTTTGGCTGAAGTAAAAAAATCTGCCGGCAAAGGCAGGAGCATCGCCGTCTTGGCAGATATGCTGGAGCTTGGCGAATCATCCAAGGATGCTCATCGCAGAGTTGGTGACTATATTGTTCGTGAAAAGATTGATTTTGTAATTGCTTATGGCAAAGAGTCCCGGGCGATTATCGACCAGGCAGCCAAGGCTGGCATAAGTGCTGTTTATTGTGCTGATAAAGAAACAGCTGCTGTTGAACTGAAAAATCATATGCAAAACAATGATATAATTCTTTTCAAGGGTTCCCATTCTATGCAGGTTGATAAAATTATTGAAATGGTTTTTCAGAATAAATAACCAGGAGATTGATAAACAATGGATTTTAATTTATGGGGCGCGCTAGTGACGGCTTTTGTTGTTTGCGCTGTAAGTGGTCCTTTTCTGATTCCGGCTTTAACTAAGCTGAAATTCGGGCAAAGCATTCGTGAATGCGGTCCGAAAGAACATATGAAAAAGAGCGGTACGCCAACTATGGGCGGCTTAATGATGCTGCTGGCAATAGTAGTGGCAACAATGTTCTGGAGCAAGCTTACACCAGAAATTCTGATTGCTCTTGTGCTGACACTTGGACATGGTGTAATTGGTTTTATTGATGATTTTATTAAGGTTGTTTTAAAGAGGAACTTGGGTCTTACAGCAAGACAGAAATTGCTGATGCAGTTTTTCCTGGCTGGCTTATATCTTTTTTATCTGGAGACTACACCGGGACATGATTTTTCTGTCTGGATTCCTGGGACTGCATACACAGTTGATTTGGGCATCGCTTATTATCTGTTTGCCTTCTTGCTATTGGTTGGAACAACAAATGCTGTAAATCTTACGGATGGTCTCGATGGTTTGGCAAGCAGCGTAACAGTTCCGGTAGCTTTGGCTTTCTCCTATGTGGCTATAGCTCTTGGCAATAAGGAACTTGGAATTTTTGGCATGGCTTTGGCTGGTTCGTGCCTTGGATTTTTGCTTTTTAACAGACATCCGGCAAAAGTATTTATGGGTGATACCGGTTCCTTAGCATTGGGCGGAGGTATTGCGGCTATTGCCTTGCTTACAAAGACGGAACTTCTTTTGGTTATTATCGGCGGCGTTTATGTTATTGAAGCTCTTTCCGTAATTATTCAGGTTACTTACTTCAAAAAAACCGGTGGCAAAAGGATTTTTCGTATGAGCCCGCTCCATCATCATTTTGAACTTGGCGGGTGGAAAGAAACAAAGGTTGTCCATGTTTTTGCTTTCATAAGTCTATGCTTATCTGTGTTGGGTATAGTGTTATTGCTGTTAGGAAATGCAGGGGGAAGGGGACTTTAAGATGCCACAGGAGAAATACGTTTTTGTTTATGGCGCAGGAATCAGCGGTTGCGGAGTAGCGGAAGTTTTGACAAAAAATGGTCAGAGAGTCTTGCTTTATAATGACTCTGAGAAGGCTCTGCCGCAAGAATTTCTTGATGTGCTGTACAGTGGAAACGGACAATATATTTGTGGTAAGAAAGCAGAAGATTATCTGCAACAAACGGAATTATTTGTTGTGTCGCCAGGTATTTCTATGCGTAGCACTTTAGTTCAAGAGGCTATTGCTGCTGGTATAGAAGTAATTGGCGAAGTTGAGGTTGCCGCGCGTTTATATAAAGGGAAACTTATTGCAATTACTGGTACCAATGGTAAAACTACAACAACTACTTTAGTCGGTGAAATGATTAAAACTTTGCCGGTAAAAACAGCTGTGGGTGGAAACATCGGACAAGCGCTTTCTGTGGAAATGCAAGGCTTAGGCAAGGATGACTGGCTGGTTGCTGAACTATCAAGCTTTCAGCTGGAAGGAGTTACTTCTTTAAAACCTAATATCGCCGCTATTCTTAATGTAACACCGGATCACCTTGATAGGCACGGCACAATGGAAGACTATGCAAAAGCAAAAGCTAATATTTTTGCCCGGCAAACTGCCGAAGATTATCTAATATTGAACATTGATGATAAAATAGTAGCAGATTTTGCCAAAACAGCTAAATCAACAGTTTGTTACATTAGCCGCAAAAAACAATTGGAACAGGGAGTATTTTTGGCCGATGGTAACTTTGTACTTGCCTGGAATGGTGAACGCAAAATAATTTGCCCTGTCAAAGAAATGAAAATTTTTGGCGCGCATAATGAAGAAAATGCCTTGGTAGCTATAGCCTGTGCCTTTTTCGCAGGTGTTGATGAAGAGAAAATAAGAGCCGTGCTAACAAGTTTTGAAGGCGTTGAGCATCGTCTTGAATATGTTACTACTATAGATGGAGTTGCTTACTATAATGACTCCAAAGCAACAAACCCGGATTCTACAATCAAGGCCTTGGAGTCATTTGAAGGTCATATTATACTTTTAGCTGGCGGACGCGATAAAAAAACTGATTTGAAAGACATGATGTCCCTTATTAAAGCTAAAACAGATGACTTAATCCTTATGGGCGAAGCTAAGAAAAGATTTTTACAAGCAGCAGAAACTGCTGGAGTTCAAAATATTCATGTTGTCGATACTTTTGATGACGCCGTAATGCTGGCACATAGTTTAGCAAGGGGACCGCAGGTGGTATTACTTTCACCAGCCTGTTCTTCCTTCGATATGTTTGAAAACTTTCCTCATAGAGGCCGATACTTTAAAGAGCTAGTCAGAAAATTAGAAAAGTGACTGGTTAGGAGGATTTTGTGAGAATTATAGTTTCAGGCGGTGGTACTGGTGGACATATTTATCCTGCAGTCACTATTGCAAATCAAATTAAAGAAATGCAGCCAGATGCTGAGATTATTTTCGTCGGCACCAGAGAAGGCCTTGAAAGTGAAATAGTTCCCCGTTATGGCTACCCAATAGAGTTTATTGAAGTTGCCGGCTTTCAACGGAAGTTGAGCCTTGATACTGTTAAATCTGCTCTCAAACTATTGGCGGGGCTTATTGATGCACTAAAGCTGATAAGAAGAATTAAGCCGGATTTAGTCGTGGGAACCGGCGGCTATGTTTGTGGGCCTGTTTTGTTTTTGGCAGCTTTGCAGGGAATACCTACTTGTATTCAGGAACAGAATGCTATGCCTGGTGTTACCAATAAAATTTTGGCACATTTTGTAAAAAAAGTTTTCTTGGGGTATCAGGAAGCAGAAAAGTATTTCGGCGGTAGTTCTGAGAAGTTATTTACCGGTAATCCAATTCGTAAAGAAATTCTTGAAGTTTCACGTGCTGCTGCTATCGAAAAATTGAAGCTTGATCCGACCAAGAAAACTATTCTTGTTTCCGGAGGCAGCCGGGGTGCTAGAAGCATTAATGATGCGATGGTTGCAGTAGAAGCATCTTTGGCTGGGCGCAGTGATGTACAGGTTATACATATTACTGGTGAAACAGGATATGAAAAATTTATCGGGCAGGTTGAAAAAAATGTATTAATGTCTGATAATATTAAAGTGTTTCGTTATATGCATGATATGCCATTGGCATTAGCAGCTACTGATTTAGCTGTTTTTCGTTCAGGGGCTATCGGTTTGGCAGAACTAATGGCAAAGGGAATACCTTCTATTCTTGTGCCTTATCCCTATGCAACGGCCAACCATCAGGAACATAATGCCCGTGCGGTTGAAGGCGCAGGAGCAGCAGTCGTTATTCTTGACAAGGAATTAACGGGTGAAATTTTACTTAAAAAAATAGAAAGTTTGCTGGCTGATGAAAGCAGACTTCAGAAAATGAAGGATGCAGCGAAAACTTTAGGCAGGCCAGAAGCAGCAGAAGATATCGCACGTAAGTTGCTAGACTTACTTAAAAAGTAGGTACGAGGAGGTTTCATTGTGTTAGACGGCATAAAAAAAATACACTTCATCGGCATTGGTGGAGTAGGTATGAGTGCAATTGCCTATGTTTTACTTAAACGTGGTTTCGTTGTATCTGGGTCAGATGCGGCAAAAAGTCATATAGCTACTAAACTTTCGAAGGAAGGCGCTATGGTTTATATAGGTCATGCTGCCTGCCAGATTGAAGGCGTAGATGCTGTTGTTGTTTCAACCGCAATTCGTGAGGATAATCCAGAGCTTGAAGAAGCAAGAAGAAGAAAAATTACGGTTTTACATCGCTCAGATGTTTTGGCCGCTCTTATTAACAGTGGCAAAGGCGTCGCTGTGGCTGGTGCTCATGGTAAAACAACAACCAGTTCAATGCTTGCTTGTATTTGCACAGAAAGCGGTATTGACCCGACTGCTATTATTGGCGGCGTTGTTTCAAGCCTTGGCGGCAATGCTGTCAATGGCAAAGGAGATGTATTGGTAGCCGAAGCTGATGAAAGTGACGGTTCTTTTCTTAAATTCCATCCACATATAGCAGTGGTAACCAATATTGAAAATGATCATTTAGACCATTATGGCAATGAAGAAAATATATATAAAGCATTTTGCCAATTTATCGGTAATGTAGTTGAAGGCGGCAAAGCTATACTTTGTTTTGACAATGCAAAAATCAGACGTATGGCAAAGGATACAAAAGCTGCTGTAATATCCTATGCAATTGATTGTGCTGACGCTGATTATCAGGCAAAAAACATTGTATTTGAAAAAAGTTGTACTGTTTACGATCTCTATTATCATGGAAACAAACTTGGACAAGTTGAATTAATCGTACCAGGACGTCACAATGTCCTTAATTCTTTAGGTGCTTTGGCGGCAGCGTTCGAATTGGGTATCTCCTTTGATAAAGCTGTTGCCTCCATGAAACTTTTCAGCGGCGCAAAACGCCGATTTGAAACAAAGGGTCAGGTAGAAGGTGTATGGATTGTCGATGATTATGCCCATCATCCAACTGAAATCAAAGCCACACTTGCTGCGGCCAAACAAACAAGACCTAATCGCCTTATGTGTATATTCCAGCCACACCGCTACACCAGAACCCAACTGCTGCTTGAAGAATTTGGCGGAGCATTTGGTGACTGCGATGAATTGATTCTGACAGAAATATACTCAGCAGGAGAGCAGCCTATACCTGGTATTTGCGGTAAGAAATTGTGCGATGAAATAACTAAACAAACAGCCCAAAAAGTCGTTTATATTCCGGAGCTTTGTGATATTGAAGAATATTTAATGAAAAATGTAAAAACAGGTGATTTAGTCATAACCCTCGGAGCAGGTAATATTTATACCGTAGGCGAACATTTGGTAGCAGATTTGAAGCGGGGGAAATGTTAATGGATAACAATATGAGAGTTGCTGTAGTAATGGGCGGACCTTCTGCCGAAAGAGAGGTATCTTTAGCAACTGGATCAGCTGTTGTATCGGCATTGAAGGAAAAAGGATATGATGTTGAAGCTATTGACATTGTGCCGGGTAAAATAACTGAACAGCTTAAGACATGTGGAGCTACAGTAGTTTTTAATGCTGTGCATGGATTATATGGTGAAGATGGCTGCCTTCAAGGGTTGCTTGAAATGATAGGGATGCCTTATACAGGTTCAGGTGTTTTGGCAAGTGCCATTGCCATGGACAAAGTAGCTTCCAAACGAATTTTCCAAGCTACTGAAATTCCAACACCACGTTGTCTGATTTTGTCACAAGAAGATAGGCAGAATCAAAAAGAAATTATATTAAACTCCTTTTCTTTGCCGGTAGTTGTCAAACCAGCTTCACAAGGTTCAAGTATTGGTGTTGTTATTGTCAAACAGGAAGAAGAATTGGAAGAAGCTTTGAAAACAGCTTTTTTGTATGGGAAAGAAGTTTTGATTGAAGAATTTATAACAGGGAAAGAATTGACAGTTGCAGTAATGGCCTATGAAGGTGAAACGAAGGCTTTCCCAGTGATTAATATAGTGCCTCATTCCGGAACATATGACTTCAAATCGAAATATACTAAGGGCGAAACCGAATACCTTGTACCGGCGCCTATAAGTGAAACTGATACGCAGCATGCACAGGAAGTTGCTGTTCAAGCTTATAAAGTTTTAGGCTGCAGAGGAGTAGCTCGCGCAGACCTGATGCTTGATAACGAAGGCCAGGTATTTGTATTAGAACTCAATACAGTGCCTGGGATGACGGCGACAAGTCTCGTGCCAAAGGCAGCGTTAGCTGCCGGTGTTTCATTCCCTGAGTTGTGTGAAAGAATATTGCTTTCCGCTCAGAAATAATTAACGGAGGTGATTTAAAGTGTTGTCGACCAAAGAGCGCCTTTGTCTCGAGAGACAGAAACGCAGGCTTCGCTTATTGAAAATCACCCTTTGTTTCTTTTGTTTTGTTTGCATAGTTGTTGGCGGTTACCAATTGGTACACCAACCTTGGTTTTCGTTTGGCAATATTGATATAGTTGGTACACGAAACGTAAAAAACGAGGATGTAATAAGAACCATTAATTTGCAGGGACCGGTAAATTTATTCCTGATTGACCGCACTCGTGTAAAAAAGGCGCTTGAACAAGACTTCCGCATTGAGAAGGTTGACACCTCTTACGTTTGGCCAAATATCCTGAAGATAGAAGTAACAGAAAGACAACCGGCCATTTATGTTAAATCTGCTTATGGCGGATTTGCACAGGTTGATTTTAATAGTTGTGTTTTAAACGTTTCCAAAGGAATCAAAGACGCATCTGTTCCATTTGTCTCAGGTGTCAGCATTGGAAATGCTTATCTCGGAGACAAAGTTCAAGAAAATGATGTGGGAAAAATTGTAATGTTTTTGAGCAAACTTGACAGGTCTCTGCTCTCTCGTATATCAGAGATATCGGTTGACGGACAGAATAATGTCAAAATAATTATGTTGTCAGGGGTACCAATTTTGGTTGGTGATGTAAATCGTATTGAGGAAAAGGTAGTAACCTTTATAACGATTTGCAACGAAATTCAAAGTAAAAATATCGACGGATATTACATTGACTTGACATTTACGAAGCCTTATATTAAGGTTAAGCAGTGAAAGTGTAGTTAAAGCGTTAATAGAGAAAGAGAGCAATGATTCAGATGTTCTACGATAAACATGCGAAAATTCTTATCACTGTTGTTTGTGCTATATTGGGTGTTATGTTGGCAACGCAGTTCCGCACCAATGAAACCAGAAAAGCCAACATACCATATCAAAGAGCGGAAGACCTCAGTGAAAGGCTAAAGGTTGTTGAGAAGGAAAGAAACCAATTACTTTTGGAGATACAGCGTTTACAAGCAAAAGCCAGCGATGAAGTTGTCGCAAGAGAAATAAATATGTTGAAGGCTTATGCAGGCGATACAGCTTTACATGGACCTGGAGTTATTGTTACTGTCGACGACAGTAAGAAAGTTTCTAAGCCAGGTGAGAATCAAAATCTCTATTTAATTCATGATGATGATTTATTAAGAATTATCAACGAATTACGAGCCTCCGGAGCTGAAGGAATTGCTATAAATGAAGAACGTTTAATTGCTGTTTCAGAAATAAGATGTGCTGGTCCAACTTTATCAGTAAACAATAGCCGTTTTGCACCGCCATATATTATTCGTGCGATAGGTGACCCAAAAAGTATGGAAACGGCATTAAAAATGCGGGGCGGAGTTATTGAAACACTTAAGTTCTGGGGCATACAAGTGACAGTTAGCAAGGAAGAAAATGTTGTAATACCAGCTTTCCGAGGCACGCATACTTTTGAATATGCGAAAGTGGGAGAAGGTGGCACAGAATGATATATCCAATTATTGGTTTAATCATAGGCATTTTTTTGGGCCTAAATATGCCGATAAGCCTCCCGCAGGAGTATGTAAAATTGCTGTCAGTAGCGTTAATGGCTGTTCTCGATTCTGTCTTAGGTGGAATGAGGTCTGCGAAAGAAGGAAATTATGATAACCAGATATTTATTTCTGGTTTCTTTGTCAATGCCTTTGTAGCTACTTTGCTTTGTTATTTTGGTGAGCGTTTAGGTATAGACCTATATTTTGTGGGTGTTTTAGCTTTTGGTTTAAGAATCTTCCAAAATATCGCTATTATTCGCAGATTATACTTGGGCAAATAAAAAAAGATTTGTACAAGAAGGTATATGAAGTTTTATGTTGAATTCTAAAATGTCAGTATATTAATGCTAGTGTAAGTGAAGATAGATTAATTGTAATTTTTAAGGAGGAGCTTTTAATGTTCGAGCTGGAGAATACTACTGAGACGCTTGCTAATATTAAGGTAATTGGTGTAGGTGGAGGTGGCAACAATGCTGTTAACCGCATGATTTCTGCCGGTTTGAAAGGTGTTGAATTTATTGCTGTTAACTGCGATGCGCAAGCCTTGTTGCTTTCAAAAGCATCAAACAGGATACAAATAGGTGAAGAACTTACTAAAGGGCTTGGTGCTGGAGCTAATCCTGATATTGGGCAAAGGGCAGCAGAAGAATCCAGAGAACAGATATTAGCATCACTGCAAGGTGCCGATATGGTTTTTGTTACTGCCGGCATGGGTGGCGGCACTGGTACTGGGGCAGCTCATATTGTTGCAGAGTGTGCTCGGGAAGCAGGTGCGTTAACCGTAGGCGTTGTTACAAAACCCTTCACTTTTGAGGGAAAACGTCGCTACAACCAAGCAGAGCAAGGTATAATCAATCTTCAGCAAAAAGTTGATGCTTTAATAACAATTCCTAATGATCGCTTATTGCAAGTTATTGATCGACGCACTTCAATGTTGGATGCTTTCCGCATTGCTGATGATGTTTTGAGACAGGGTGTTCAAGGTATTTCCGACTTAATAAGTGTGCCTGGTCTGATCAATGCTGACTTTAATGATGTGAAAACTATCATGTCTAATGCAGGCTCAGCACTTATGGGTATGGGTATGGCTAAGGGCGAAGGCGGAGCAAATGCTGCTGCTGAAGCTGCAATCAGAAGTCCGTTGCTTGAAACTACTATAGAAGGTGCTCGTGGAGTGCTGCTTAATATTACAGGTGGTAAGGATTTAACTTTGATTGATGTTACTGAGGCTTGTAACACCATTGCTAATGCAGTTGATCCTGATGCCATGATTATCTTCGGTGCGGCGATTGATGAAGCACTTGACGACGAAATTCGTGTCACAGTTATCGCGACTGGGTTCGGCGGTAAAAATCCAGCACTGCCAAAGGATGGAAACAGTAAGAAAGGCTATGATGGCTTGTATAATCCCGCAAAGAAAGAGAGCGGTTCTGCATTAGGATCATTTACGCCACCTTCAACGGAAATTCCACCTTGGATTCGTGGTAGATAATAGTTGATTTTGCGAAAAAAGCTGCAACTGCTGGCCAGTTGCAGCTTTTACTATATATGGTGCAAAAACGTGAAAATTTGGCGCAAATAAGCACAATATGTAGACACTGGATTTTGTGTATGCTATAATATTTTTGTCGAAAATAGCTACTGAAATGAGGTTAAGAGCATGAGGTGTCCATTTTGTTCTTATGGTGACAGTCGCGTGGTTGATTCTCGGGCTATTGATGAAGGTTCGTCTATAAGAAGGAGAAGAGAATGTCCACAATGCAACAGACGTTTTACAACCTATGAAAAGTATGAAGAAACCCCGTTAATAGTTGTCAAAAAGGATGGACGACGAGAACTTTTTGATAGCCAGAAGCTTTTGAACGGTTTGATAAAAGCTTTTGAAAAAAGGCCTGTATCTTATGAACGTATTCAGGAAATAGCTCAAAATATTGAACGCGAATTAAGAGCCAAGGGTGAAACGGAAGTTACTACGGAAGCTATTGGTGAAACTGTTATGAAGCATTTGGAGAGTACTGACAAAATAGCTTATGTACGCTTCGCATCTGTCTATCGTCAATTTGCAGATGTCAATAACTTCATGCAAGAGATTCAAAACATGATGAGTAAGGAAAAAACCAAAATTTAAGGAGTGGATTAGCAATGATGATTCGCAAGCGCGACGGACGCGAAGTCGACTTTGATGAAACTAAAATAACCGATGCGATTTTTGAGGCAGCGAAATCTGTCGGTGGTGCAGATAGACAAATGGCGATGGAGATAACCCTTGATGTTTTAAAATATTTAAAAGCGCATTTTAAGGGAATCGTTACGGTTGAACAAGTACAGGACGTAGTTGAAAAGATTCTAATTGAAAAGGGCCATGCCCGCACAGCCAAATCTTATATTCTTTATCGGGCAAAGAGAACCGGTATTCGTAATGCTCGTTCAGAGCTTATGGACACGGTGGGTGAAATATTGAAAGAAACTGATAGGGATAATGCTAATATCTCCAATTCTCCATCAGCGAAAATGCTGCAGATTGCCAGCGCAGCCAGTCGTGAGTATTACCTGAATAGGATGATACCTGAAAAAATAGCGTTGGCACACCGCAAGGGAGATATCCATATCCATGACTTGGATTTCTATGGTAAAACGATGAACTGTTTAAATATTCCTCTTGGTCGTCTTTTATCCACTGGTTTTAACAACGGACACGGTTTTATCAGACCACCACGCCGCCCGACATCGGCAACTGCCCTTGCTGCCATTATTTTGCAAAGTTCACAAAATGATATGTTTGGCGGGCAATCTTTTGGTTTCTTTGATTATGATATGGCTCCTTTTATGGAAAATGCTTCCGAAGAAGAAGTGTTCCAGGCTATGGAAGCCTTAATTTATAATCTGAACAGTATGCATTCCAGAGCGGGCGCGCAGGTACCTTTTTCGAGCTTGAATCTTGGACTTGACACATCAGAAAATGGACGTAAGGTAATCCGCAATATTCTGAAAGCTTATGCCAAGGGTTTAGGAAGAGGCGAAAACCCGATTTTCCCGAATGTCATCTTCCGCGTAAAAAAAGGCGTCAATATGGATCCAGGTGATCCAAACTATGACCTGTTCAAACTGGCGATATCTGTCGCTTCACGACGCATGAACCCGACCTTTAGTTTTATGGACACCTCTTTTAACAAAGAATACGGTGGCGACGTTGCCTACATGGGATGTCGTACAAGGGTGATTGCTAATCGCCGCGGACCAGCCGTAACAACAGGTAGAGGAAATATCTCTTTTACAACTGTAAACCTGCCGCGTCTTGCCATTCGTGCGGAACGCGACATCATGGCCTTTTATCAATACCTTGATGAAATGATCGATCTCATTTCTGAACAACTGTATCATCGTTTTAAAGTTGTCGCAAATCTAAAAGTTCGTGACTTACCGTTCCTTATGGGGCAGGGTCTGTACCTTGGTTCTGAAAAGCTAGCCAGCGATGATAGAATTGAAGATGCAATAGCTAATGGAACTCTTTCGCTAGGATTTATAGGCCTTGCAGAAACTTTGACAGCTCTTACGGGAAAACACCATGGCGAAAGCGAAGAAGCGCAAGTATTAGGTGAAGAAATTGTTGCATTTATGCGCAACAAGATGGATAAAATGTCCAACAAATACAATCTAAATTATACTTTGATCGCTACTCCTGCCGAAGGCTTATCGGGAAGATTTGTGCGTATGGATAGAAAAGAATATGGCGTCATACCGGGTGTAACTAGCAAAGATTACTATAGTAATTCTTTTCATGTACCTGTTGGGTTCCCAATAAGTGCGTATGAAAAAATGCGTATTGAGGGCAAATATCATAAATATACTAATGCTGGACATATCAGTTATGTAGAGTTCAGCGCATCGCCTGTAAATAATCTTGATGCAGTTGAGGATATTTTGAGGCACATGTGTGCTTGTGATTGCGGTTATGTTGGTATCAATTTCCCTATAGACTATTGCAATCAATGTGGCTATACGGGTATTATAGATGGCGATTACTGCCCTCATTGCGACGCCGAAATGGCTCATAAAGTAGAAAGAGTATGCTGCAGTAAATAAGGGAGAGACATATATGGTGACTTTGAAGGTTGCAGACATTCTTGCTGAATCAGTTGTTGATGGTCTTGGCATCAGAACTGTAGTTTTTTTCCAAGGCTGTCCACGCCATTGCCAAGGTTGCCATAATGCAACTTTGATACCTTTCGAAGGCGGCACAGAGTATTATCCGGAAGAGTTGGCAGAACAGATAATAGCAAAAATGACACCAATTCATCGCGGTATTACTTTCAGCGGTGGTGATCCGCTGGCGCAGGCAGATGGTTTGCTTGACCTCGTTTATCTTTTGCGCAAAGCTAAGCCAGATCTGAATATTTGGCTCTATACAGGCTATCTGTTTGAAGAGGTAAAAGATTTACCGGTTGTGAAAGCAGTTAACGTCATGGTTGATGGACCTTTTATTCTTGCCCAGCGTGATATAAACTTGCCTTTCAAGGGATCTGGCAATCAACGTGTTATTGACATTCCAGCTACTATGCAAAATAATAAAGTTGTAGAATTAAAGCTTTAATATCAAATATTAAGGAAAGCGGCAGATACTCTGCCGCTTTTTTTAATATTTTTTTGCAGGATATGAGTTTTCAAGGACGAATACTTAAATATATACTAATAAAGGAGGTGAGGTCATGAATGTATATCGGTGGTGTGCCAGAGATAAACAAGGCAAAAAGTTTTGTGGCGAGCTAAAAGCTGGAAATGCAGCAGAAGTAGCTGAGTTCATCAGATCTAACTATGGTTATGTGACAAAAATTAAAAAGATAAGGCATTGGGAAGAAGTATACACCAATTTTCGTTCTGGTAAATTTGAAATTGATGACGGTATTCGCGAAAGTTTCTTTCGCCAATTGTCAACGCTGCTTGATGGAGGAATATCATTAATAAAAGGCTTGGAGATGATAAAGCTAAAATCAAGAGGTTGTATTTACGAAGTATCTAACTCCTTGATTAAAAATTTGAACAGGGGATTTTCCCTATCCGCAGCGATGAACAAACAGAAAGGGACTTTTACACCCGCTTCAATCAAGATAATAGAGGCTGGAGAAAACAGCGGCTCCTTAAGCATTTTGCTTGATGAACTGGCAGATTATTACAAAAATCAGAATGAGATGAGGCGTTTTATCCGAAATGCCTGCATATATCCGTGCATAGTAGTATCAATAACTGCATGCACTTTTATTTTTTTTGTCTTCAAGGTGTTACCGGTATTTGTCGAACTATATTCTTCTCTTGGGATAGAAGAAACTGCTTTTTTGAAGTTAATAGATTTTGCAGGAGATAATACTCAATATTTTCATTGGGAGGCAGCCTGCTTTTTTTTATTTTTTCTCGGGGTAACGTATTATCAACGCGAGCGAATAAAAGAAGGTTGTTTTAAGCTTCCTGGACTTTCCGGCTGTTATCGTAAAATGATGGAAATAAGATACTGCCGTATTTTGTCCATAATGCTGAGGAGTGGTATTGCCATACCTGTAGCTTTGACAGCTGCTGCTGAGGCTTTACAGTCCCGGGAAATGAATAAAAAAAGTATGATGGCCAGTTATGTTGTTACACGTGGTGCTCGCATATCACAAGCAATAGCACTAAATGGCGAATTATTCAGCGAAACCAGCATCGAATTTATAAGTATTGGGGAGGATAGTGGTAAATTGCCTGAAATGCTGATGGAGGCTGCTGACGTTGTCGATAGTGAACTGCAAGCTAAACTAAAAAATCTCAAGGCATCCATTGAACCAATTTTGCTTATCATAATCGCTTTTCTTGTCGGTTGTGTTATTTTCTCTGTAGCGTCGCCGATGATGGGTTTGATTTCCGGTATGCCGGAATATATTTAATAACGGGAGATGTAGAGAAATGCTTAATGGTTTTTTTAAGCAAAGACAAGGCTTTACTTTGATAGAAATTGTAGCCGTTTTGGCTATTCTTGGAATGATGGCAATCATGCTGATGCCTTCTATTGATGTTGCCAGCAACAGAGCGAAGGACACAAAGATGGTTTCGGATTTGGTAACTTTGGATAGTGCAGTTAAGTTATACAGGCTGGAAAATGGTACGTGTCCCGCCAGCTTGGCTGATTTGCAAAATGGTTATGTTGCTAAGAAAGAATATAAAGATGCAAAAAATCAGGATTTTGCCTATAGCTATAGTAATACTGATGGCAGTTACACTTTGACAGGCGAAAAGAGTAATGGTGACGTAGTTATGGCAGATGGCTCGAAAGTTGAAAAGCAACAAACAGATTCCGTTAGTAATACTAGTGCAATTTTATAGGTGAGTAAATGACCACAAGAAGTAAAGGTTTTGCGCTCCTGGAATTGGTCTCTGGCTTAGCCATATTTTTGTTTATGCTGGTAATATCATTACCTTTGTGGGAAGAGTTTCTGCAAATATCTGAAATGTCTAAAGTAAATAATGCCTGCAGTTTATTGGCTACAGATATTGCCGATATCCAGAATAAATCTCTTTTTAAGAATCTGGAGGACCCGGTATATATAATAATGCTAGACAGATACGGCGATGGCTATACAATTGTTAAAAATCAAACTATCGTGAAAAGCGTAAGGTTTTCGGAGCTTGGGTTAGATCCTGTTTTAGCAACGTGCGCAAATACTAATAAAATTTCTTTCTCGACGAATGGCAGCCCACAAAGAGCTGTTAGCGTAAATGTTTACAGTAGAAAAAATAGTTCGAAAAGAAAATATGTTGAAGTACAGCCAGTTACAGGCAGGATAGTGATTACAGATGAGACAACGTAATGGTGGTTTTATTTTGCTGCAAATGTTGGCATTTTTGGTCATGACATGTGTTGTGCTAACTTCTTTAACATTAATATATAATGGCCTTATTTCCATGATGCTAAGACATAATATCCAAAAGGAAGGCTTCGAAACTGCTCAACTGGAAATGTCAAAGCTTGAGCGATCACCAAGGTCAATTGGCGAAACAAGGGAAGAAAGCGCTGGCTTCGAAATCGAAACTAAAATCACTCAAAGTGCAGCACTTGCTGGGATGAACAAGCTTGAGGTGATAGTATATGAAAAAGGCAAAAACAGACCGCTGGTGAATTTGGTGCGCTATGAATAAAAAAGGCTTTTTACTTTTAGAATATTGTATTGCATTGATGTTCGCAAGTTTAACCTTGTTTATTTTCCAGGACACTTTTCTACAATCAATAAAGACGTGCCAAAAAATCGCAAGTGATTTAGAGATTTATCGCGTTGAACGTGCAACCATGTCATTATTGAGAGAAAACATCGATTTTAATGTTGATAAGGTAGAAGTGCAGGAAAATGCGTCTAATGGAACCATCATCGTATGCCAGGAAACGGCAGCGAAAAGAAAAATTTATTATTATTGCAGCGAGTCTCCAAGCGGAAAACACGTCATGACACTTTACCAAAGAATCAAGGTAGATGATAAAAGCTCTGGAATTAATCCATTGACTGCTCCAAATGTGGAAGTTAATGCATGGCACGTTGAAAAGCTTTCAGAGAAGAGCTTTTTATTGGCATTTTCTATTCGGGAATGCTCAAGTGGGAGAGAAAAAAAGTTTTTTGAGGTAATTAATTTATGCAATGGCATAGTTTTATAATACGGAAGCGAAAAGGAATGGTTTCCCTTTCTATTTTGTTACTGGCGACTGTAATCTTAACTATTCTACAGGGATTTTTCCTCTTGGTTAATAGAGAAAGTGAGGCACAACGCGATAATATAAGGCAGGAACAAATTCTAAATTTGGGAGAGAGTCTTATCGGAGTAGCGGTTAGAAATGAAGAAAAAGGAAATTTGAGCGATTGCCTTCAACTTCAAAAAGTCACTTTATATCCAGGCAATGAGGAGTTTACAGCAATAATAACCAAGGAGAACAACATATCTTTAGGAGTTAGTCAAATTAAAATAGCTTTGGAAGGCGCTGGCAGGAAGTGGAATATTTACGAAGACAAGTTATTGCCACCAGGTGGTGCTGATAATCCGGTTTATCAAAATGCAATTTATGCCCAGAATGGTATTGTCGGTATCATACCTACCGGTATTGTTGCTCAGGAAGGTAACAGTGGAAGCATAATGCCATTCTTTGATGTCAGTGGGTATAAAAAATATGGAAAGATGGTTTTGCCGGCAGCAGATGAGCTAAGAGATTATGGTTTGAAGAAAAGATTATATGTTAATACTGCTGCAGGAAATGTTGCCTATAGTGTGGCGCAGGATACTGTAATTAAGGGTGATGGGGTGTTTGTTGACGAAGCAGGCATAACTATTAATGGCAGATGCACTGCTACAGGAAATTTATGGCTGATCAGCGGCAGCGGTATTGTTATTGGCGATGATGTCAAACTTGAGAAAGCCTTGATCATAGCAAAAAAGAATATCAGTATTGGCAATAATGTATCAATTAATGGTATAATCATATCCGGTGGCAAGGTAACTATCGGAAATAATCTTACCATGGCAAGAGATAAAATGGTTCTTAAACCATTTTCTACTGCTTGCTATTTTTTATAGGGAGAGATTCAGAAGATGAAAAAAATATTATTATTGTTGTTTCTGGTATTTTGTTTTGCATCAACGGCTTTGGCAAATTCGCAGATAACATTGCTAGCGCGCAATGTTGATGATGGACCTGTTAAGGGCGTTATTCCCGAGGTGGATGGTATTAATGATGTAAATATGCAAAAAAGCATCAATGGAGTTTTAAAAATGCGTGCTTATGAATTAGCACGTGAGCTTCCGACAGAAAGTGTAGTAAGCTATAATCAGTTATTGGATAAAGCTAGCGTTTTCAGCGTTGTTTTGAAAGCAACAACAGGCGACCGAACTTTGTATAAAGCTGTTAATATTGATGTTACTACCGGTAAAGAATGTATTTTGAGTGATTTCTTCCGCGACAAGGAAGGTTTCGAGCGCGTCTTGGATGGCTACCAGGATATTGCCCTAGGCAATACTGGTGTCTATACAAGAAGTGAAAAGTACGGCGTGTATGATAAGTTTGTTCCATATGCAGCATTGCTTCGTTTTGTTGATATAGGTGAAGCAGGGCGGCTTTTGACGGTTTATAAGATTACTAAGGCTGCAGAAGGTGCTGCTTTACATATTAAAGCAGGCGAGCTTGTTGCAATTAAGTTGGACTCTAATCGCAGTACCGGATATGCATGGGAAATTGACTCAGGGAGCAAAAGTGCCGGAGTGCTCGAAATTGGTACCTCCTATCTTATGCCTGGTGGCAAAGATACTAGCGCCATTGGTGCGATGGGAACAGATATAATTGTTATAGGAACAGATAAAGAGGGGAGTTTCCACGTGAAGCTCAATTATAAAAGACAGTGGGAAAAATACCCAGTATCCAGCATGCAGTTTGAATTAATAGCAGAATAAGCGGGTAATAGTTTGTTTTACGAAAAAACCGGCGATTGCAATGCCGGTTTTTTCGTTGTTTGTTATAATGGAAATTTCTGTGGTAATAGTAGGGAATTATTGCTAAAATTGAATTAAAAATTGCAAAGTGGTGGACAAAATGGAAAAGCAAAAGATTGTCTTACGTATTTTTAATGATGAGTACCAGATTAAAACAGAGATGCCGGAAGAAGAATTGCTGGTTCTGGCTAACATAGTTAATAATAAAATGTTGAAGATAGCAAAAAACCAGTCAGCCTTAACTCCTAGTAAAGTTGCTGTATTGGCTGCTTTGGAGTTGGCTAGTGAACTTAATGACCTTAAAAATGATTACAATGATATCATAAAAATAGTTACAGGAAAGAACGATAACAATCAGAAGGGATAAAAATAATGAAAAGTAAAACTACTGAATTATTAGCACCTGCTGGCAGTTGGGAAGCTCTGGAGGCTGCCGTCAATGCCGGTGCTGACGCTGTATATTTTGGCGGTATGGCTTTTGGCGCCAGACAATATGCCAATAACTTTGATAGGGAAGAAATTGAAAAAGCTGTCTTTTTCGCTCATATGCACAGAGTGCGTCTTTATGTTACTGTAAATACTTTAGTTGACGACAGCGAAATGGAAGAACTGGCTGACTATTTGATTTTCTTAAGTAATGTCGGTATCGATGGTATTATAGTGCAGGATTTCGGTGTAATCGAAGTAGCGCGCAAGGTAGTTCCTGATTTACCATTGCATGCGAGTACTCAGATGACAATTACCAATTCTGCCGGCGCTGAATTTGCCTACAATGCAGGCATGGAACGTGCTGTTTTGGCTAGAGAGTGCAGCTTGCAGGAAATCAGGAAGATTTGTGCTGAATCTTCTCCTGAAATAGAGGTATTCATCCACGGCGCATTATGCGTATGCTATTCAGGACAGTGCCTGATGAGCAGCCTTATAGGGGGACGCAGCGGTAACCGTGGACGTTGCGCGCAGCCGTGCCGTCTGCCGTACAGTCTTGTCAACGGAAATGGTGAAACAGTGCTTGACAGCAATCAGGCAGGACAATATCTCCTAAGCCCAAGGGATATGAATACTCTCGATATTTTGCCAGAATTGATTGAGGCTGGTGTTGGCTCCTATAAAATTGAAGGACGCATGAAAAGACCGGAATATGTTGCCGTAGTTGTTGATATTTATCGTCGTGCCATAGATAGTTATCTAAAGGGTGATTATAAGGTATCAGAAGAAGATAAACTGAATATCAGACAAATCTTCAATCGCGATTTTACGACAGGTTTTCTCGAAGGCCATCCGGGAAAAGAAATGATGAGCGACAGAAGACCGAATAACAGAGGCGTTCTTATTGGCAGAGTCGTCAAGCTTGACAGAAAAGATAACAAGGCCGTAGTTAAACTGGAAAACGAGATTCATCTTGGTGACGGACTGGAGTTCTGGATTACTGTCGGCGGTCGTGTCGGGACTACCGTTACTGTCATGACGCGTGACGGCAAAGCAGTCGATTCGGCTTTAGTGGGCGAGCAAGTTGAGATTGATGTGCCAAAAGGTGTCAAGCTAAATGATAGGGTTTTCAGAACTTTTGACAGCAAACTGATATCCTATGCGCAGCAATTCTGCGGAGAAGCTAATAAAAAAAGAATTCCGGTTAATGCTCACGTAGAGGCAAGGCTTGGCCAGCCGATGAAAGTAACTTTAACTGATGATGAGGGTAATTGCGGCTATGGCGAGACAGATTTTATCGTCGAAAATGCCAGAAAGCACGCTCTTACGGAAGAAACTGTACGTAAACAGGTCGAACGTCTTGGCACAACTGAATATGCGCTGGCAGATTTGGTATTTGAGCATGATGAAAATGTCATGGTACCAATGAGCGAAATAAATGAAGCGCGCAGAATAGCAACAGAAATGCTCAATAAATTAAGAATCGACGCGTTCGCTTTTTCAAGAAAACCAAGAAGTAAAAATAGAATTTTATTTAATGTCAAGCCTAAGTCAAATCACTCACACTTCGGCGAGCTAACAGTTTATGTCGATAGTGCAGCCAAAGCAGAAGCTGCTTTAGCCGCAGGCACCGAATGGTTGGTTTTTGGCGGCGAAAATTTTTCGCATAAGGCTGCAAGCAATACTGAATATGAAAAGATTGCGGCATTAGTAAAAAATGCCGGTAGAAAACTTGCTATTGCAACGCCAAGGATAGTAAAGGAAGGCCAGTTGGCATATTTCAAAGAACAAATGAAATTTTGGCAAGGATTGGAGCCTGATTTATTATTGATAGCCAATAATGGATTGTGGTATTTGGCTCAACAGCTGGAATTAAAGATACCATTGTGGGCAGATTGGCCTCTAAATATTTTTAATAGTCAAACTTTGAATTTTTGGCACGCCCAGGGAGCGGCAGGCGCAACTTTATCGGTTGAGCTTACTATGGCGCAAGTAGAGCATTTAGCCGATAATTCGCCACTTATGTTGGAATGCCTCGTACAGGGAAGACTCGAAATGATGGTTTCTGAATATTGTATTGCCGGCAGCTTTTTAGGAGAGCTGGATAAAGGTAAGTGTACGTATGGTTGTAAGGAACCCCTTTTCCTTCAGGATCGCAAGGAGGAAAGTTTCCCAATTGTAACTGACCAGTTCTGCCGTATGCATATTCTTAATGCCCATGATTTGTCAATGCTGAAATATGCTAAACAAATGGCACAGAACGGAATACGCCGCTTGCGCATTGACGCACGTTTTTACTCACCTGAGGAGACGGCAAAGATAGTATCTTTGTATAGACGCGTACTCGATGGTGATATTCAGATTGAAGATAATTTAGCACAAACTACAAGAGGACACTATTTCAGAGGAGTTCTCTGATTAAGGAGCAGTTCTTAAATGGCAAGATTTGCAATAAAAACACTGGAATTTGATAAAATCAAGGAGCGGCTTGCGCGAAAAGCAGCGACCTCTTTAGGTAAACAAAAAGCGCTTGCAATTCAAAGTGCTGGCGAATTTGGCTTGGTGCAGCGCGCACTTACTGAAACAGATGAAGCCCTGCGGTTACTTGATATGGGCAAAAGGTTTCCTTTCGGCGGTGCCTGCGATATTTCTGATTTAATAAAAAGAGCTCAGCTGGGCACAGTCTTAGATGCCGAATCATTAATGCTTGTAGGCAGTACGCTAGCTTCCATCAGACAAATGAAGACCTTCTTACAGGGAGAAAATGAAATGGCGCCAACACTTGCAGAATATGCAAGTGGTATGCAAAGTTTTATGAAATTGGAAAAACAGCTCGAGAGTGCAATTTCGGAGAAGGGTGAAATAAAAGATTCCGCTTCAACTAAATTAGGTGGTCTAAGAAACGCCATCGCGATAGCAAAAAATAGAGTAAAAGAGAAACTTGATAGTATCTTGCATTCCTCTGAATACCAGAAATATTTTCAGGAACAGCTGGTTACGATGCGTGGGGACAGATATGTAGTTCCAATTAAACAAGAGTACAAGTTTAATTTTCCCGGCGTTGTCCATGACCAATCCGGCAGCGGTGCCACCCTGTTTATTGAACCTATGGCAGTTGTTAACCTTAATAATGATATTAAAAAATATGTTTCTCAAGAGAAAGAGGAAGTGGAACGTATTCTGAGGCAGCTTTCAGGTTTAGTGGGAGCAGAAGCCAATGAAATCGCAAATTCTCTTGGCATTTTCACTGACTTGGATGTCGTTTGTGCGAAAGCTTATTTGGCTCAGGAGCAAAGAGCTGTGAGGCCGATGATGCTGGTAAATGGCTACGTTGAGATACTGCAGGGACGTCATCCTCTATTGCAGCAAGACAGCGTAGTACCTCTGGACATAAAACTTGGAGAGAAATTTAACACGTTATTGATTACTGGCCCAAATACAGGCGGTAAAACGGTAGCTTTGAAAACAGTAGGACTTTTTGCTTTGATGGCACAAGCTGGACTGTTTGTACCTGCACGCTTAGCAAAATTACCAGTATTTAGAGCAATATATGCTGATATAGGTGATGAACAAAGTATCGAACAGAGTCTTAGTACTTTTTCTGGACACTTGCGCAATATCGTTGAAATATTAGGAGAGGTCAAGGAAAAGGACCTCGTTTTGGTTGATGAAATTTGTGCGGGAACAGATCCTAATGAGGGTGCTGCCTTAGCTATGTCAATCTTATCGCATTTGCACAAAAAAGGCGTTTTTACGATAATTACTACGCATTACAGTGAACTTAAGACTTTTGCTTTTGAACACGAGGGCATGGAGAATGCAAGTGTAGAATTTGATCCGGTTTCATTAAGACCAACGTATCGTTTGTTGATGGGAGTTCCAGGCAGCAGTAATGCTTTTTACATAAGTAAAAGACTCGGCTTGTCGCAGGAAATTATTGATAATGCCGGTGAAATGCTTACTCAGGAGCATTTACATATGGAAGATGTTCTGCAAAATCTTGAGGGCGAACGTCGTCAATATGAAATGCAGAATAAAGAAATAGAAGCCCTGAGAATGGAGAGCGAGAAAATCAAGCAGGAATTATTGCATAAAAAGACAGAGCTTGATAAACGCCGGAATGAATTGCTGCGTAAGGCAAGAGAAGAGGCTGATGAAGTATATAGGAAGTCGCGTAGGGAAGCTGAGGAAATCATGAAAGAGCTGCGCGCAATGAAAAAAGAATTTGATGTTGAAAAAATGAACGCATTGGCAGAAGAAGCAAGAAAAAAATTAGCGAAGTCTTATGATTTTGCGAATGCGCCGGCACCAGAGGGCAAACAGCTTTCCAAAGATATTGCAAAACCTGGCCAGATAGTTTACTTATTATCCTTAGCCCAGAATAGCACAATTGTCGAAGTCAACGGCGACAACGTAGTTGTTCAAATTGGCTCAATGAAGACCAACGTGCCAATGAAGAAGTGTTTGTTAGTGCGTGAACCAAAAATTGAAGGGGTAAGCAAAGCCGCTAAAATGAGAAAAGGTTATGCGCATGATTTATTCGTAGCAAAAAATGAATCAGTTCCGACAGAAATTGATGTACGCGGCATGACTGTTGAAGAAGCAATACCTGTGATTGATAAAGTCATAGATGATGCAATGCTGGCTGGCACCGAAAGAATAAGAATCATTCATGGCAAGGGTACGGGTATGCTAAGAGTTGGTCTGAATGGTTATCTATCAAGACATAGAGCGGTGAAAAGCACAGAAGTAGCTCCTTCAAATGAAGGCGGGACCGGAGCTACAATAGTTTTTCTGGTAAAATAAAAACATGTGTATCCTAAATACTTATATTGACCATAGTTTTAATAAATGTGATAATAATATAGTAACTGTGTACGTTTATCGAATAATGATGTTATTTTATTGGAGTACGGACTAGGAGGAAAAGAATGGCTATTCTGGTAAAAAAATTTGGCGGCAGCTCTGTTGCAACACCTGAGAAAATTCATGGCATCGTTGATCGTGTTTTAAGTGAAAAAAAGCCTGGTGACCGTATCGTTATAGTTGTTTCAGCTATGGGGGATTCAACGGATGATTTGTTGGATTTAGCAGCGAAGGTTACTGATAATATGCCTAAGCGTGAACTTGATATGCTGCTTTCAACTGGCGAGCAAGTTTCTATAGCGTTAATGGCAGCTGCCTTCTGCAGTAAGGGACAGCCTGCAATTTCTTTTACTGGAGGTCAAGCTGGTATCCACACCAGCGATGTTCATAGCAAAGCAACTATTTTGGATGTCGATGCCAAGCGGGTTATAAAGGCTTTAGATGAAGGCAAGATTGCTATTGTTGCAGGTTTCCAGGGAATTACAGATGAAGGCGATATTACAACGCTTGGGCGCGGTGGCTCTGATACAACAGCAGTAGCTGTTGCAGCTGGCATTAAGGCTGATTTCTGCGAAATATACACTGATGTTGATGGAGTTTATACTTCAGATCCTCGTATTGTTCCAACTGCTCAAAAAATGGATGAAATTACATTCGCTGAAATGTTGGAATTAGCACGCTTAGGTGCAGGAGTTATGCAGCCTCGAGCAGTTGAATATGGCGAGCATAACGGCGTTGCAATTCATGTAAGATCAACTTTTAAAAATGATCCTGGAACGATTATAAGGGAGGAATATACTGTGCAGGAAAAGAATTTTGTTATTCGCGGCGTGGCTCATGATACAAATGTTGCAAAAATTGCGGTAAAAGGTGTGCCCGACCAGCCTGGTGTCGCATACAAGATTTTTTCAGCACTTGCTAATGCAAATGTTGATGTTGATATGATAATTCAAAGCGTTCGAGACAGCGATGGCAGCAATGATATTCTTTTCACAGTTGCTAAAACCGACCTTGTTGAGGCAACAAGTGTTGTGGAAAGCTTAAAAGAGGAAATGGGCGGTTTCAATTACGATGTTGAAATCAATGTTGCTAAAGTTTCAATAGTTGGCGCTGGTATGTTGGGCAGTCCTGGCATTGCAGCCGGTATGTTTGGTGCTTTGGCTAAGGCTGACATAAACATTGCAGCTATCAGCACATCGGAAATAAGTGTCTCCTGCTTGATTAAAGCAAGTGATGTCAAAGCTGCGGTTAATGCTATTCATGACCATTTTTTTCCAAATAACTGATGATAATCATTTTTGGAAATAAAATGTAAATAAAGAAAGATTGCTTAGGGGGAATTAAAATGATTACTAGTATTGTGGCACCTCATGCTAAAGGGAAATCCGCGCAGGATAAAATATTTGGCGCAAATGCCGCAGCAGTAGCTGCAGCGGCTAAATATGGTGCAGATAACGTAACAAACGCCACCATAGGTGCTATTCTTGATGAAGAAGAAAAATTAGTTTGTTTGCCAACAGTTGAAAAAGTATACAGAAATTTGCCGACTACTGAGCTTATTGCTTACGCACCTATTGCTGGCCTTCCAAACTATCTTGAAAGTGTTCTTGATGCAACCTTTGGACAATCTCGTCCTGAAGGCTATATTGGCGCAGTAGCAACTTCAGGCGGAACCGGTGTAATTCATCATGCTGTCTGGAATTACATGGCAAAGGGCGATATAGCTTTGACGTCTGATTGGTACTGGGGTCCTTATAGTGTTATCTGCAAGGATATGGAACGTAAATTGGAAACATATAAGATGCTTGATGAAAATAACAAGTATAATTTGCCAGCTTTAAAGGCAAAAGTTAATGAAGTATTGGCCAAGCAGGACAGCCTGCTTTTAATCATCAATACACCAGCACATAATCCGACAGGTTACAGCTTAAATGATGATGATATTGATGGAGTTATTTCCATTTTAAAAGACGCTACTGCTGATAATGGCAAAACTGTTACTCTATTGCTTGATATTGCCTATATAGACTATGCTGGTGAAAAAGAAGAAGTGCGTAAAATATTCCGCAAAATTTCTAACCTGCCGGCAAATATCTTGACAATTGTTGCTTATAGTATGTCCAAGGGTTTTACTCTCTATGGTCAAAGAACAGGTGCGATGATAGGTGTTTCTTCCAGTAAAGAAGTAATCGAAGAGTTTTCTGCTGTTAACCAATACACCAGCAGAGCGACTTGGTCCAATATCAACCGTCCTGCTATGGCTACCTTAGCAAAAATTTATCGTGATCCAGAGCTTCTGGCTTCTGTGGAAAAAGAACGGGATGATTATTATAAGATGATCAAAGCTCGTGCTGATTTATTTACAGAAGAAGCACAAGAATGCGGATTAAAGATGCTGCCTTATGTTGCCGGTTTCTTTATTTCGATCCCAGCCAAGAATCCTGATGCCATTTGCGAAAAGCTCCATGAAGACAATGTTTTTGCAGTGCCTCTCGCTGCTGGCGTAAGGATTGCGGTTTGTGCTGTACCATTAAAGAAGATCAAAGGAATGGCAGCAAAAATTAACGCTGCTATGAAGGCACTTGGTGAATAACAAACAAAAACCCGGAACTATAAAATAGTTCCGGGTTTTATTATTTTTTTGCTTAACGATGTTTTTTGAAATATGCTAAGGCTACATCAGGAAAGAGCGCATATGAAAGCACATCTTCTATTGGCAGCCCAGGAAAGCCAGCTTCGGAAAGACCTTTTTTTATTCCTTCCAGTTGTGGCGGGATATCATCAGCAGGGCGATGAGTTATTGGTTTTTCAGTGCCTATTATAAGCCTCTGTATTTCTGGATCAATTGGAGCAGGCGTACGGCCGTATTTCCCTCTGACTAAATCCTTTACCTGTGTAGGTATCATTTTATAACGTCCTAATGTAACATTCATAACTGCCATTGAGCCGATTATTTGGCTGGTCGGAGTTACAAGAGGGGGATAGCCTAATTCTGCTCTTACCTTAGGCATTTCTTGCAGGAATTCGGCATATTTATCAGCAGCACCTAATTCTTTCATCTGATTAATTAAATTTGAAAGCATGCCGCCCGGTATTTGGAAGGAAAGAACCTTAGGATCAATAGAAATATTTGTGTTTAAATTGAAATCGCTTGCAAGGTTCTTTTTCACAACGTTGAAATAATCAGCTAATGCGCTGAAAGACTCTAAATCAATGCCGGTGTCACGTTCTTGCCCAAGCAACGCAGCGACCATCGATTCAGTTGGCGGTTGACTGGTAGTGCCAGAAAATGGTGAAAGAGCAGTATCTATGATATCAACTCCAGCTTCTATGGCCTTTAAATATGTCATTGATGCCATACCGCTGGTGCAATGAGAATGTATTTCCACAGGGCAGTCAATTTTGCTTTTAAGAGTAGATACAAGGTTATAAGCAGCATAAGGAGCTAATAGACCAGCCATATCCTTGATACAAATAGAATCAGCACCTAAAGCAATCAAGTCTTCGGCTACTTTTAGGAAGTCCGCGTCTTTATGGTATGGGCTAATGGTATAGACAATGGCTCCTTGAACATGCGCACCTGCTTTTTTGGCTGCCTTCATAGAGCATTCAAGATTACGTACATCATTAAGTGCGTCAAAGACTCTTATTATGTCAACGCCATTTGCAACTGAGCGATTTACGAATTCTTCTACAACATCATCAGCATAGTGGTTGTACCCTAAGATGTTTTGGCCTCTGAGAAGCATTTGGATAGGAGTATTTTTCAAATTTTTCTTGATTGTTCGTAAACGTTCCCACGGATCTTCGTCGAGAAAACGTAAACAAGCGTCGAATGTAGCACCGCCCCAGGCCTCCAAAGCATGATAACCAATATTATCAAGCTGTTCTAGAACAGGAATCATTTCTTTAGTTCGCATTCTAGTAGCGGCAAGTGACTGATGACCATCTCTAAGCGCTGTTTCAACAATTTTGACAGGTTTATTTTTCATAATAAGCCTCCGTTATCATATAAATTGTATACAGTATTCATAATAATATTTTAACATACTTGCTATTTAATTCCAACAAATATGTTTTTTAAATTGATATAAAAAATGCACCTCCAAATGTTAGAAAATCTAGTCCAACATTTGGGATGCATTTTATCTTGGCTGCTTTAATTTTTTGTGTTTGACGTTGTTTTATCAGTAGACGAGGTTTTATCACCAAGAGTAGGATCTGTCTTAGTAGAACCGGATTTCCCTGGCACAACCTTTTTGACTGCACTTGGAATTTTACCAGATTTAACGTCCTTTTTGTTGTTGTCTTCTTTAATAATCTTAGGTTCAGCTGGAACAACGACACCAGCTGGCCTTACAAAGTCACTTGCTGGCACATTTGCCAGCGCTGCTGACATGAAATCCCGCCAGATATAGGCTGGTTCATTACCACCGGTCATACGATTCAAAGGATCACCGTTATCATCACCAATCCAGACACAGGTTGAAAGATCCGGTGTAAAACCTACGAACCAAGCATCCTTATAATCGCTTGTTGTTCCTGTTTTGCCAGCTGCAGGTCTTCCTATTGCCGCTCCTGTACCCGTACCGCGTGTCATAACTTCTCGCATCATATCAACAAGAAGATAAACGCTTTTAGGATTGACAACTTGTTCAGGACTTACCTTGCTTTCATAAAGAACTTTACCATTGCGATCAACAATTTTTGTAATGGCGATAGGTTTATTGTAGCTGCCATTATTGGCCAGCACAGCAAATGCACTGGACATTTCGAGCGGTGTTACACCTCGTGTGAGGCCACCTAAGGCAATTGCCAGATTATTATCATTAGCTCCGCCGCTAGTTACCAAAGAGCTGATACCCATTTTCTTAGCATAATCAATTACCGTAGAAGGTCCTACTTTTTGCGCTATAAGGATAGCTGGAATATTATAAGAATTTACCAGCGCCGTACGCATACTAACTTTTCCATGCCATGTTTTATCATAGTTTTGAGGATTCCAATCTTTAGCAAAGTCTAGTTCCTTATCTTCTATAACGGTAGCGGGTGAAATGCCATTATCAATAGCTGCAAGATAGACAAACGGTTTAAAGGCTGAACCAGGCTGTCTTTCTGCAAGAACAGCACGGTTAAACTGATCGGTGCCGCGACCGCCAACCATAGCTTTGATGTAGCCAGTCTGTGGATCAACAGCTACGACAGCAACTTGTGGTTGTACACGTTTATTCTCATCTGTATAATAATTTGGCAAATTATCAAGAGCATCATTAGCAGCTTTCTGCATTTTGGTATCTATTGTTGTATATATTTTAAGTCCCTGTTTGTAAACTGCATCATAGCCATATTTTTCAACAACTTGCTGTGTACAGTAATCAATAAAGTACTTAAGTGAATTCTTCTTATTCACTGATGTGGCATAAACCAACTTTTCAGCTTTTGCTTCTTTAGCTTGAGCCTCAGAAATATACCCGTATTTCAACATTTGATCCAGTACTACGTGTTGTCGGGCCGCGCCTGCTTTTGGGTTTGTGAGCGGAGAATAGTAGTTAGGACTTTTTGGCAGACCTGCAAGCATAGCACACTCGGCTAGGGAAAGATCCTCAGCGTGCTTACCAAAGTAGGTAAGAGCGGCACTTTCTACACCATATGCCCCCTGACCAAAATAAATTTCATTTAAGTACATTTCCAAAATTTCTTGTTTAGTATATTTTTGTTCCAATTGTATAGCTATAAATGCTTCTTTAATTTTGCGCATGATCGTACGATCCTGGGTAAGGAAGGCGTTTTTGGCTAATTGCTGAGTGATAGAGCTTCCGCCTTGCAAATCAGATCCGAATATATTGGAAATAAAGGCACGAGCGATACCTCTTAAATCAATACCGGAGTGGTCGTAAAAACGAACATCCTCGACAGCAATGAACGCATTCTGTAAATTGCTTGGTACTTTATTGAGTGATATTGGTATTCTGTCTTCTTCAGAATCTGTAGTTGAGATTAATTCACCCTTATTATCGTAGAATTGTGAAGCAGCGGGCTGCACTATATCTTTGCTCAATAAATCTGATGGAGCAAAACGTGCAAAGAGAAAGAAACCGGCAACCAGTACGGCGCCTGCAGCAATTAAAGTCAGAAGTAAGGAAAGAATCTTGTTCATAAGTGACCTCTTGTTTTTGTTTTTTGGTGATGTTTGATTGTCATTTTGATTCATATACAGCGTCCCTTTTAATGTAGATATTTTAAACAGTAACTATTAACTAGTGATTATTATATCACAACATCAGTGCATATTTGAATATGTAGTCAGAAAAGATAGATAATCTAATATATAATGGAAGGCATTTTAGCGGCAGACAAAATTTCAAATAAACTTGCGTAAGGGGGTTGCCAAAGGGCATAAAAACTGGTATTATAAATAAGCCGTCGGGTGAGAGCCACTGAATGAGCCGAAAAAAGTTCAAAAAAGTGCTTGACTCCGAGATGAAATTGTAATATACTGTA
>Ga0228536_1000875_pt1 | contig 41076 bp, 38 predicted proteins | sample SJ1Smetagenome_FD_168611 | JGI IMG/M metagenome (GOLD analysis project Ga0228536, IMG submission 168611) | Enriched culture of PCE-dechlorinating microbial communities from Ithaca, New York, USA - SJ1.S | ecosystem: Engineered > Modeled > Simulated communities (microbial... > Unclassified...
GCAAGACGTCGGAAAAAAGCGTCGGGTCGTGCCGCAGCTTGACAGGACGCGTGTTCTGGGCAAAGTCAGGACACCCGAAGCGGAGGGGTGGCCGAGCGGTTGAAGGCGGTGGTCTTGAAAACCACTGACGGGGCGACCTGTCCGGGGGTTCGAATCCCTCCCCCTCCGCCAGCTTTTGGCTGTAAGGCTTTAGCAGGCAGTTCGATTTTCCAACCGTATTTCCAACCTCCAACTCAACCAAGGCATCCAGCAGCGGACCCCGAACACTCGGATGGATCGAGTTGGGGGCCGCTGCTGGGGTGATAAGCAGACCTTACTTTTCAGCGCCGTTGATCAATCGTGATTCGATGAAGCGCTGTACATCTTCGATTCTATAGCGCACAGCTCTCCCAATCTTACAGTATCGCGGTCCTCTTCCATTGAGTCGCCACGCACGGAGGCTATGGACTGTCAACCCAATGATTATTGCTACTTGTTTTTCGTTCAACATGTTTTGTTGGTTTTGATTTATCAGCATATTATGATATTCCTCTTATTTGCGAAATAAGTTAGATTATGCAGTGATAACACTTATGTGTATATTAATCATAGATTACATATTCTCTCGTTCTCCTCTTGGAACTTGATGATGTTGACGAGTTGATTGAGCTTCTCATCGATCCACTTCGGACATACTGAATGCCCGCAAAGCACTTGTGAGAGACGAACTGGAGACACCCCAATCCAGGTTGCGGCGATTTTTTGGGGGATGCGCTGACGTCTTGCTTTGAAAAATTCGTAAAAACGGTGTCTACGAGGTTCGTACATTTTCCAATCCAAAGAAAAATCCGTTTGGGCCATGATGGGGCCTCCTAGGGTTTGTCCGCGGAAACCACTCCCGCTTACAAACAGGCCCCGAGAACGGGTCCCAAAAAAGCCGATCGAATAAAAAAGTGAAAATTTCTTCGGGGTACCCTGGAAAATTAAAAGATAATATATTACTAGTAATAGTCAGTAATTTTTAATAAGGGTTTATATATGATGAATATTGAGTTGTTTTCCCCTGCGGACCTGTGCCGGGGACTGGCGGATCGAGCCAGGGCGGCACGACTGGCAGCCGATTTGAGCCAGGCAGGCTTGGCTGAACGCGCGGGCCTGAGCTTAGCCAGCCTGCGCCGGTTCGAGACCACGGGTGCGGCCTCGCTGGAACTGGTGGCCAGGATCGCCCTTGTGCTCAAGGCCGAGGATGGGTTTCAGGCTCTGTTCAAACCCGATGTCTATGCCTCGCTGGACGAGACACTCAAGGCGGCTACACCCAGGAAGAGGGGGCGGAAGAAATGAGCAGAGGAAAGTTCGCCCCGGTGCGCACGCTGGCGGCGGGAATGCGTTTTCATAATCGCGTGATTTCAGTCGGCCGGTTGGCGTGGATTGAGCGCCGGATTCTGTTCGAGTTCGACCGGGAGTTTCCCGTTGGAAGCTTGAACCCTTCCCCGTTCAAACTGCGCCCTGCACCGGGAACGAGCGTCATCCCCGGGCCGGAACGGCCGTTCGAAGGTCTGCATGGCGTGTTCAACGACAGCCTGTCCGACGGATGGGGGAGGCTGCTCATGGACCGCAAACTCCGGGAGGTCGGCATCCAGCCCGGCGCACTGACCCCCTTGGACCGGCTGGCCTGGGTAGGGGACTGCGGCATGGGAGCCCTGACCTATCAGCCCGAGCATCCGGCGCTTGGCCCGGCTTTGGACCCAGAGGCCTTGGACTTGGACCGGCTGGCCCGGGATGCGCGGCTGGTTCTGGAAGACGATGCCGCAGTGGTCATCGACCAGTTGCTGCGGCTTGGTGGCTCACCGGGCGGAGCGCGCCCTAAGGCCCTGGTGGGCCGGTCTCCTGACGGCAAACGGCTGGTTCATGGCGAGGAAGACCTGCCGGAATGTTACGAACACTGGCTGGTCAAGTTCGGAGCCATCGAAGACCCGCCGGACATGGGGGCCGTGGAGCAGGCATATGCGGCCATGGCCCGGGAGGCCGGGGTGGTCATGCCCGAGACAGCCCTGTTTCCTTCCAAACGTGGCCCCGGTTACTTCGGCATGAAGCGGTTCGACCGTGGCCAAGCTGGAGCGCGGGTCCATATGCTCTCCCTGAGCGGGCTTCTGGATGCCGACAGCCGGATTCCCAGCGTGGGCTATGAGGAACTGCTGAAGGCCACCCGTTTTCTGACCCGGCGGCAAAGCGAGGTGGAGCAGGTTTTCACCCGCATGGTCTTCAACGTGTTCGCCCACAACCGGGACGACCATCCCAGGAACCACAGCTTCCTCATGAACGGCGAGGGGGAGTGGTCCGTATCGCCGGCCTATGATGTTGTTTTTTCCTTGGGGCCAGGCGGGGAGCACGCCCTGGCGGTCGGACTGGATGGTAAGGATCCGGGTGAGGATCACATCCTTGTTGTGGCGAATACTGTGGGGATTTCTCGGAACACGGTTCGTGCCTGCGTGGAGCGGGTCAGGGCGTCGGTGGCGAAGTGGCCGGAATGGGCCTCTGAATACGGGGTGTCGGCGCGTTCGACGGCTAATGTGATGAAACACCTACGCCACGTCCGCGGACTCTAACCGATTCAGAAGCCGGCTTCGCGTATGACGATGGCGGGCACACGCTTCACGTATTCCCAGCCCAGGCTCGAACGCGCGCCCGCGATGCTCACGCTGCCCCTGATCTGCTGCTGCCGTGGCAGGGGCTCGGACAGGACGAGCTGCTGTGGGAGAGGAATAAAGTTGTATACTGAACTTCTCGTAACCGGTTGAAATCACGACGCACAAGTTCATCCATGTTCAGGTAAAGTTGTATACTGAGAGGAGCTGAGCGCCAAAAAATAGCAAATATTTGAGGGATAACGCTATATGCTGATTCAATATTTATGTATTTTTGGGCCGATACCGAGTTCAGGCCCGCTCCTTCTACGAAAACCAAGCGCCGCCTGCGGCAGGCGTGGTCATGAAGGCGGCATGTTTTGCAGCAAGAAGGTGAGGTTATTCCAGCGTAGTATAAAATCTTCCCCCAGGGCTTGTTGCCGCCTTGCGCTACCCGCACGAACTCGGCTCATACAGGTGGGCCCGCCACAGAACTTCTCGGCGTCAACTTCCGGTTTGACTAGTCCAATTACGGACTTTTTTTATCTAAAAAAAGCACGACATGGCTGCCACCATGCTTGTCCGTCCTTCTGGGCGGTACGATCCTTCTCCTCTCGCCGATCTCTTGGCCAGGGAGAACCGTGCCCGGCTGACCCCTTCGGCGCTCAAGGTTCAACATCATGGCGAAATGGGGGATCAAGGATATTGACGGCATGAGGTTGATGGGCGGCATCTCGCGCGGGAGATATTACGCGCTCAAGAAGAACCCGGCGGGCGTCCTCGATCAGGACAAGCTCCAGCGGATTTCACTGCTGGTGGGTATATTCAAGGCCTTGAACATCCTCTACTCGGAAAGATTGGCGGACGCCTGGGTCACCTTGCCGAACACGAACAGGCTGTTCGCGGGGCAGACCCCGGTGGAGTTCATGGCCAGGGGCGGCTTGCCGGGCATGATGATTGTCCGTCGGCTGCTGGACGCCCGGAGAGGGAGCGCCTGATATGCCGTTGCCGGAAACATGTTCGCTCTCCGTCCGCGACACCCACCGGCTCATCCCGGCCAAGTACTCGGACGAGGGAGCGAGTGTGTTGAGCCGCATCGCGGACGATCAGAACCACCTTGAAGACATTTTCGAGTTGGACCACGCCACCAATGACCGGCTGCTTGGAGAGAACGACCTTTTGCCCGGGATCAGTCTGGGCGAGCTTGTCATGGGGGTTCAGCACTACCGCATCATCAACGCCGCCTTCTGCCACCCCCACCCCGAAGGGAGCCGGTTCAACGGACCGGACCGGGGGGCCTGGCATGCGGGGTTCGAGATCGAGACTGAACTGGCCGAGATCCAATACCACCGTCGGCTCCAATATCTGGAGATAGCGTGGGCCGAGCCTGACGAAGTGGCGTATGACGACTACCTGGCCAACTTCGACGCGGAGTTTCATGACCTCCGCAACGCTCCCGCCTTCGAGAACTGCTTGGCCCCGGACAGCTATGCCGCTTCCCAGGCGTTGGCGGGAATGCTTCTTGAGACGGGGTCGGCGGGGATCGTCTCTCCGAGCGTGAGGCGACCCAAGGGAACCTGCCTGGCCTGCTTCAGGCCGGCCTTGGTGAACCACGTGCGCAAGGGCGCTGGATTCCTCTTCACCTGGGACGGCAAAGATCTGGCCACTGCGCCTGCCAAGAATCAGCCCATGCCAACAGCAGATGATTGCGTTTACTTTCGCTAAGTTGAGCGCGGCGCGAGTACATTTTGCTGCCCCACTGGACCATTTGGTTTAACCGGGGGTGGCCCCAAATTTATTTCCCATAGTAAGAACAGTTTTTGTTCCCACGTCCTGCCATAGTTCAATAGTGAATCATTTTAGATCACTATTGAGACTGTCCCGATTGTGCCAATATTCCCTAAGAGAACCGAGGAATCTTCCACGTGTGTTTCAATATTGAGACGCGGAGCAATGTTTATAAATATATCTCACTGAATTAACTGATAATTATTTATGGCACAATCCTTGCCATTACAATCAAATGGAGGGACGACCTCCTACACGCTTCGTGATCATGTCCGGCCACCGCCGGTGAACAATCTAAGGAGTCATCCATGAGCAACAGAGTGTTTCCAACCGGAGTCCTGCGCTACAATCCTGAAAAATGCTGGAACGGCTTGACCGTCATCTCTTCTCTCCCTCCGGCAAGCACCGCGCGGGGAGCGGCCCTTTACGACATGAACGGCAACACAGTACGCCGCTGGGAAGGGTTGTTCGGGTGCTTCGACAACAAGCTTCTGCCGGGCGGAGACATCCTGGGAGCCACCGGCTTCATGCCTGGTTACTGGTTGGACGCCCTGAATCTCGTGCAGCAGGACTGGGACGGCAACACCGTGTGGAGCTTCAATAAAGGCGAGGCCATCCCGGACTTGGAAACGGGCGAGCTGATCATGAGCGCCCGCCAGCATCACGACTATCAGCGCGAAGGCAGCCCCACGGGCTATTATGTTCCCGGCATGGAACCCAAGAAACGCGGCGTCATGCTGGTCAACTCCACTGCGACCCGAGAGTTGCCTGAGTTCTCACGCCTCAAGGTGGCCGACACCAAGCTGATGAAGATCGATGAGGAGGGGCGTTGTCTGTGGTCCTGGAGTCTGTTCGACCACTGGGACCAACTCGGCATTGAGACCCTGGGCAAAGCCGTACACTTCCATTTCGCCCCGGAATTCGGTGCCGCTGGCTACGTCAAAGTGACCTATTGCAACAACGTCAACTGGATCGGTCCCAACAAGTGGTACGACGCGGGCGACGAACGCTTCCATCCGGAGAACATCATTTCCGACATTCGGGTGCTGAACACCTCGTTCATCATCGACCATCGCAGCGGAGACATCGTCTGGCGCCTCGGGCCGGACTTCGAGGCGACAAAGGAATTGCAGGACATCGGCCAGATCGTGGGCCAGCACCATGTGCATATTATCCCGCGCGGCCTGCCCGGCGAGGGCAACGTTTTGCTCTTCGACAACGGCGGCCAAGCGGGCATGGGGCGTCCCTCCCCCTGTTCGCCCAACGGGTACAACAACGCCACCCGCGGCTATTCCCGCGTACTGGAGATTGATCCCGTGGATCTCAAGGTGGTCTGGAGCTACAACGATCCCGTGCGCAATTTCAACAACAACGTTGAGGAACTGAGCTTGACCAACCTGCTGTTCAGTCCTTACTGCTCCAGCGCCGATCGCCTGCCCAACGGCAACACCCTGATCACAGAATTCATCCTCGGCCGGATCATCGAGGTGACGCCGGAGGGCGAGGTGGTCTGGGAGTTCGTCAACCCCGGAGGCAAGGTCTTCCGCGCCCACCGCTATCCCTATGCCTGGTGCCCACTGGCGGAGAAGCCGGGGGAAACGGCTGTGGAGCCGGTGAAAAATAGCCGCATTCGTCTCAATACCCAGGGTGCGCCCGTGCTGTTGGAGGAGGATCCTTTCTTCGGTTGAGGCGCGGGAGGCCGGAAATAGGGAGGGCCGCCCGCGCCCGGCGCGAACCGGGACGTGGGCGGCCCCAAACTCTTCGGAGGCAAGAATGACGGATTCTTTGGGTATCAACCGGCTGGAGCGGCTCGTTACGCCTGTGTGCAAGCTGTTCGCCGCGCTGGGGGGGCTGAGCCTGCTCATCATGGCGGTGGTGACCACCATCGACGTGCTGGGCCGCAACCTGTTCAGCCTGCCGCTGAAGGGAGCGCTGGAGATCGTCAGCGTGGGCCTCGTGCTGACGCTGTTCTGCGGCATGCCCTACGCCGAACTCCACAACAAGCACATCAAGGTGGACATTCTCACCGCCCGTTTCTCTCAGGCCGTGCAGGACGCCCTGGCCGTGGGCATTGGCTGGCTGCACGTGCTGGTGGTGGGGATCCTGGCCTGGCAGTGCTGGGAGCAGGGCATCTTCCTCCTCTGCCGCAACTCCAACACCGGGATCATGGCCATTCCCCTGGCCCCGTTTCTGTTCACGGCGGCCTTGTCCCTGGGCGTGTTCTGCATCGTGGCGGTTCTCAACCTGTTCAAGGCCGTTATCGTCTTTCGCACCGCTCCCGCCCGCAACTGGCCCGTGACCGTTCTGACTCTCTTCCTGGGCACGGCGCTCATCGCCCTGGCCATGGATCCAGGGCTCTCCCCCGTGTTCATGGAGGATAGCGCCACGGGCGCCGCCTCCCTGATCCTGCTGTTCACGGCCATCTTCCTTGGCCTGCCCATCGCCTCGGCCATGGCCTTGTCCTGCCTGGTGGCCATGTCCCACCTCATGAGCGCCGAAGCCGCCTTGTCCCTGCTGGGCATGACAAGCAAAACCGTGGCATCCAACTACGGCTGGAGCGTGGCTCCGTTGTTCATCTTCATGGGCGTGCTGGTCAGCGCCTGTCAGTTCAGTCGGGACATCTTCGACACGGCCTACAAGTGGTTGGGGCACCTCAAGGGCGGCTTGGCCTCGGCCACCATCGGCGCGTGCAGCGTCTTCGCCGCCGTGGTCGGCGACAGCCTGTCCGGGGTGGCGGCCATGGGCTCCATCGCCCTGCCGGAGATGAAGAAATACAAGTATGATACGAAGCTCTCCACGGGCTGTGTGGCCGTGGGCGGCACCCTGGGTATTCTCATTCCGCCCAGCGTGGGCTTCATCGTCTACGGTCTCATGACGGAACAGTCCATCGGCAAGCTGTTCATCGCCGGTCTCGTGCCGGGCATCCTGGCCAGCGCGATGCTCATCGCCGTCATCACCCTGCGTTGCCACCTCAATCCCGCCCTGGGGCCGGCGGGTGAGCGCGCCACCTGGGGCGAACGCCTGCGTTTCACCCTCAAGAGTTGGCACGTGCTCAGCCTGCTCGTCATCGTGCTGGGCGGCATCTGGCTCGGCCTGTTCACCCCAAACGAGGCTGGGGCCATCGGCATGTTCGCCGCCCTGATCATCGGTCTTGCCTTGCGTCGCTTGAACTTCCGCAGCCTGGTGGACTCCGCCCTGGAGTCCATCCGCCTCATCTCGTCCATCTTCTTCATCTTCATCTACGCCACGGCCTTCACCCAGTACATCGCCGTGACCCTGCTGCCTAGCCTCCTGGCCACGAGCGTCGCCGGACTGCCCATCGGCAAATACGGCATCCTCGTGGTCATCATGCTCATCTACCTGGTGCTGGGGTGCGTCATGAACGCCCTGCCCGTGATCATCCTGACCCTGCCCATCCTGTACCCCACGGTGTTGGCCCTGGGCTTCGATCCGATCTGGTTCGGCGTGGTGGTGGTCATCCTGGCCGAACTGGGGCAGATCACCCCGCCTATCGGCATGAGTGTGTTCGCCTTGCGCAATGTGGTCCCAGATGTGCCCCTGTTCACCATCTTCGCCGGCACGCTGCCTTTCTGGGGTGTATTCATCGTCTTGCTGGCCCTGATCACCGTGTTCCCTCAGATAGCCCTGTTCCTGCCCAACGCGCTTTTCTAACCTTGAGAGGAGAAAGTCATGCATCCATCCCACCGTTTCTCGCCCAGACGGATTCTCGTTCTCCTGGCCTGCGTCCTGCTGGTGGCTTCATCCGCCCTGGCGGGAGAGCGCAAGATCAAGCTCAACAACAGCGCCTGGACCACCCTCGACCATCCCGTCACCGTGTATTTTTCCATCAAGCCTTGTGAACTGCTCAACACCGTGAGCGGCGATAAATTCGACGTGCGCATCCATCCCTCGCACACCCTGGTGGGCATGAAGGACGGCTACCAGTCCGTGATCACTGGCATGACCCCCTTCAACCTCATCTGGCCCGCAGCCACGCCGGGTGCGTTCCCCCTGCTCGACCTCTTTTCCCTGCCGGGGCTGTTTCCCAACCAAGCCACGTCCAACGCCGTGCTGCGTGACCTTTTCGCCAAGTATCCCCAGTTCGAGGCCGAGATCGATCCCGCCGTGGTGCGCATCTCCAGCCAGGTGCATATGCGCTGCGACCTGCATACCCGCATGCCCATTCGCAGCCTGGCCGAATTGAAGGGCAAGACCATCGGCTGCCAGAACCAGCAGGTGGCCGAAGCCCTGGCCGTCCTTGGCGCGTCGACCACCATCCTGGAGATCCCCGACGCTTATGCCGCCTTGGACAAGGGCGTGGTGGACGGCATGGCCGGGGCCTGGGGCATGGTCAGCGCCACCCGCCTGACGGAAGTGGCCAAGTATCATACCCTTCTCGGCATCTGCCCGGCGGCATCCCACTTCCTGGCAAACCGCAAGATCGTCTGGGACAACCTGACTCCCGAGCAGCGGAGCATCATGAAGCAGTTGGAGCCGACCTTCCAGAGCATGGTCGTCAAGGGCAACGTGGAGTCCAGCATGGACGTGCGCTTCCGTGACGCCTCCCCGGAGAAGGGGCACGAGATGATCACCTGGAGCCAGGCGGACATGGACGCCATGCGCGCGAAGTTCCGCCCCATCTGGGACAAGTGGGCCGCAGACATGGAGAAGAAGGGTCTGCCCGGCAAGTCCATCCTGGAAGACGCCATCCGCCTGGTGGCGGCTTACACCTACGGCTGAGGCGTAAAGGCGGGAGCGCTCCGCACGTTCCCGCCGCTCTCCCCCTCCCGGCTCTCCGCTCTCCGCGCGGAGGGCCGGGTCTTCGGCGTCTAGCGGAGGTCCATTTCCCGCATCTTGCGGAACAGCGTGGCGCGGGAGATGCCTAGTTCTTCCGCCACCTTGTCCCTACGCCAGCGATGCTTGGTCAGGCATTGCAGCAGGATCTCGTGCTCCTGTCGGGCTAGGCGCTCCTTGAGCGTGCCGCCTAGCTCGGGAGCGTCCGGCACAGGCGGCGTCCAACGAACACCTGTGGGTTGGAAAAAATTCAGGTTGCCCTCGGCGGTGCAGCGCAGAATCACGTTCTCCAGTTCACGGATGTTGCCGGGCCAGTCGTGGGCTTCCAAGCGATGTATGGCCTCGGGAGCGAGCACCACGGACGCGAAATCTTCGGACAGCCCATGACGGCGCAGGATGCCGTTCAACAGCAGGGGGATGTCTTCCTTGCGTTCGCGCAGGGGGGGCAGGCGCATGTCGAGCACGTTGACGCGATAAAGCAAATCCTCACGGAATGTGCCCAGGCGCACCATCTCCTCCAGGTCGCGATTGGTCGCCACGATGAGGCGAAATTTGCTGTGCAACGCCTCGGTGGAGCCCACCGGAGTGTAGCTCTTCTCGCTCAGGGCCTGGAGCAACCTGGCCTGGGAGCGCGGGGAAAGCTCGGCGATTTCGTCCAGAAACAGTGTGCCCGTGTTTGCTCGGGTGAGCAGGCCGATCTTGTCTGCAATGGCTCCGGTGAACGAGCCTTTGACGTGCCCGAAGAAGGCGCTTTCGAATAGATCTTCTGGGATGGCTCCGCAGTTGACCGAGACGAAGGGTCCATCCGCGCGGGAGCCGAGCTGGTGGATCAGGCGGGCGGCCAAGCTCTTGCCCGTGCCGGTTTCCCCGTAGATGGCCGCTGTGACCAGAGACAGGCTGGCTCGTAACAGGGTTTCCAGGGTATCGCGCATGATCTGGGAACGTCCGGCGAAGGTGGCCAGGAGATCCTGAGCCGGGGCCTCCGTTCTTTCCGCGCGGGAGGCGGCCAGCAGATTCTCCAGGGTGGAGTCGCGTTCCTTTTCAGCCGTGACGTCCAGCACCAGGGAGAAGTTGGCTTGGGCTCCGTTGACTACCAGGATGTTGGGGTAGGTCTGTACCCAGGACTTGCGTTCAGCACCGGCCACGAGGGGCCAGTTGAGCACGGTTTCCGCGCTTTTCTCCGGCGTCAGGGCGGCGATGGTGCGGGCATGGTCCTGGGCCGCAGCCGGGGTCATGGTCTGGCGCATGGGGCTGCCGAGCAGCTCCTCCATCGGGATGTCCCGGTCGAACAGCGCCCGGATGAAGCCGGGACTGAGGTAGCCGTAGAGTTCGTCCTGCTGGATGCCGAACCATGCCGAGCGCTTGCGGTCCAGGCCCTTGAGCAGATTGTAGAGCGGTACGCTGGGCGAGGCGGTGAAGTCGTAGTCGGCCAGCCAGCTCCAGGCGAAATAGCTGAAGTTCTTGCCGGATTGGTCTTGCCAGCGGCCGCAGAGGAGCAACCGCCCCTCCGCCGGGCAGTCCGTCCCGGCCGCGCAGTCCAGCACCATCAGGTTGCTCCGGCGATCCGGGAAGACGTGCTCACGGCCGTAGCGCGCCTGAATTTCATCCAGGCGCCCCGCCAGAAAGAGGTCGAGCAGGGAAATGTCGGGCCCCGCAGCCGGGGCGGGGACGGGGCGTTCCCCGTCGGGCAGCAGCCGGGTGTAGGAGCAGCGTCCCAAGGCCTCTTGTGCCGGAATCCCGCTGATACGCTCGGCGTGGGGATTCCAGTACACGGCGCAGCCAGCCTCATCGTTCAGGCAGGCGGGGATGAAGAAGAACGCGAAATGTTCCTGCAGGAAGCGGCCGATGCGCGGATCTTGCAACATAAGCGGTCTGCCGGGCGCAGGGTTCATGGCGTCGTCCCGTCAGACTTGTCCATTTCGATAAAAAATGGGGTGGGGAAATGCATCTCGTCCTCCTGAAACGGAAAATCTGGGACGGCGATTCCGTCATGCCCGTTCAAAGCAACGAGCTATAGCCTACAGTTTAGGAGTCTGTCGTTCTTTCCGCCGAGTATTTCTCAGTCAGCCTTCTTGATGATCGCTTTCGGGATGTGTTCGAAGATATCTTCAGGGCCGGACTGGTGGCGTCCACGATCAGGCGTCGAGATCGGTTTTGAGTGGATCCTCAGCTCGAGTGCGATCCTGAAGGTCGCGGGCTTCGATCTCGTCGATGGAGAGGCCCGGAACGCAGGGCTTGAAGTTCTGAATTTCTGGACGGAGGCAAAATGTGCTCATGATCGTTCCGATGCCGCAAACAACGGGGACGGCCGAAGACGTCCCTCTTCTAGCGCCGCGCGCGTTGCGAGTAAAGCGGATCAGGCCGTCGAACCGGCCCGCTTGCGCCGGATGGTCAGCACCGGACGCTTGGCCGACGTGACCACCTTCTCGGCCACCGGGCCAAAGGGGATGCGGTCGATGCCGCGGCGGTCGCCTATCAGAAGAAATCATTCTCTTTCTGGGGGGAGGAGGACGGTCATGAATCGAATCCCTGCGGCACAACTCGTTGAATTCATTGCTGACATAAGCCACGCAAAACCAGAGCAGACCCCTCGGCCCGGCCGGGAAAAGCCTGACTTGGGGCAAAGTTTGTAATACATGTATTGCAAATAGCGAGGGGACAGACCATGCTGACCGTCAGATTGCCGGAAGACATCGAGCATCGGTTGAACGCCCTGGCCGAGCAAACCGGCCGGTCCAAGTCGTTCTATGTCCGGGAGGCGCTTCTTGCCTACATGGAGGACATGGAAGACGCCTATCTGGCCGAGCAACGCTATACTGAATTCGTGAAAAGCGGCGCGGCGGAACTTACCGCATCCTGACCTGGATCAAGGACAACCAATTCCTTGTCGTCGTCGTGGAAGTTGGGCACAGGGGCAAAATTCGTGGTGGAAGCAACGCAGTTTAAGGAGAGCATAAGCTTTTCCTGATCGCCGTCCTCAAATCCCGCGTTCAAATACTCGGTGGCATAACCCGAATCCTTTTTGACACTCGCGACAGTGGCTTCTTCGTGCGAGACATATGATTAGTTCATTGTAATTCTTCCTGGCTCTTTCCCCGGCGTAGGGAATCAGGTTTATAGGCAACGGTCTTGTTGATGTCCCCGTCCTGAGTACGCTTTTGTCACCGCCGCAGAGAAGCAGGAAGACGCGGAGGGAAAGTCGTTGGGAGGCATCCTGGAGGGTTGGCCTGGGCTTGTAGGGGCAGTTTTCCATGACCTCTTTCGCAAGCTTCAGCCTGGAACTAGCGCCTTTTGGTGTCCATACGAAAGCCGTTCCTTGCCGCTCATGGGTTGAGGGCTCGGAACGGCTTTCAGTATACGACTTTATTTCAAAGTATAAAACTTTATTACTCAGTATATACTTTATTCCTCTCCCACAGCTGCACCCGGTAGAGCGTCTCCACCGGGGGTCGCGCCCCTCCCCCGATTCCCTGGTCGGCCTGGGTGGCCACCGGGCCGCCGTGTTGGGCGTCGAGCATGGCGTGGAGCAATCTCCGGCTGCGGGCGCCATCCACGCTCAAGACCGCAGCTCTCACTCCCCGCAACCGGCCTTCTGGCCGAAACGTCGCGTCGGCGCCCGGCCGGATGCGCTCCACGTCGCCCTGGCGCACGTACACGTCGGCCACCCAGCGCGAGGGGTCGATGAGCACGCCGATTTGGGTGCGCGGTCCCACCCATGCTCCAGGCCTTTGCGCCGGATCGATGTCCCGCCACACCCCGTCGAACTCCGCTGCCGCATACAGCCTCTGATCCTCTTCGACGATGCCTTGTTCCTCGGCCAGCGCCTCGCCCAGACGCTCCCGCGTGGCCTGCAACTGCTCCACGCCGGCCCTAAGCCCGCGGACTCTTCCCTGAACGTTTCCGCACCCGCTACAGTTCCGGACGTCCGGCGCGCCCGGGCACCCGAGCGCAGCGGGAAAAAGACCGCGCCGTGCGCGTTAGAGTCTGCGGAAATGGTGCAAATTTCGGAGCTGGCCCTGAGGGAGGGGGAGGGCCAGGAGGGCGATGGATTGGCCGGAATGGGCCCTGAATACGGGGGGCCGGCGCAAGCCAAGTCGGCGCGGCGAGAAACCTCGACCCGAATGTGCACTCTGCCCGTGGGCTCTAACGGGACAAACCATTGTCGAAAGCCGACGCCATGCGGTCCATCTCTTGGCGGGAAAGTCCGGCATTCCGTGCGGCCTGCCGCCATCCCTCCATGACAGAGGACACCTCTTGCAAGACCGTCCGGGCCTCCTTCAAATTCAGCAAAAAGTCCGGCGCAGCCTGGAGAGCTTTCTCCGCAGAGGCATCACCCGGGGTTCCCGGCATGATGGAGGTTTGGTGATTGGCCGGATTCTTCATGTCAACCGGAGTGATCTCCAGATCGAATGCAGGCGCCAGCCGCCAGCCCTCGGTACCGGCATGGAGGAAACCGTGGTTGCGCAGGTGGTCGTCCACGTTCGAGACGAGGATATTGAACACCATGCGCCGCCAGAGTTCCGGCAGATCCCGCTTCGGATCGGCGCCATACTCAGAGAGGCTTTCCGCGATTTCCAGGTAGCTTCGGGGTTGACCGTCCATAGCTCCCAGCATGCTCATGGCCGAAAGGTAAGGAATCCTACTCCCAGTTTCATCGCGATCGAAGCGCTGGACCAGCAGCACATGCCGCCCTGCAACGCTTTCCAGGCGGTGCTCCGGGACCTTGATGCCGGAGTTTTCAGCCAGGCGCAAAACGACTTCTTCCCAACGCGGCACGTCATAGGGGTCGTCATTTTTCGGAAACTTGGCAATAAAGAGCTTGCCCTCTGCGTCCTGGATCGAGGCCTTGGGACGAGCGCCGCCCAGAGAAGCACCCGGCTCCAGCAGCAAGCGCAGGTCTTCTGGGGTTTCTTGTTCGGCGAGCACCCGATCCGAAGCGGCCAGGAGATCTCCGAGCCGCAACAATGGAGGGACTTGGCTGCCGTGGGCTGAAAATTCGCCTCCCGCGTCTTCCTTGAATCTCAAAGCGCCGCTCCGCAAGGCATCGTCCACGAGAAGCAGGAAATCCACCTCCAGCAACGCCCGCGCGGCGCGCTTCTCCGCTTTGGCCGAATGATTCTCCCTGCGCCGCAAAAGGGCCCGGCCCCATGTGTCCGGGGCCGAATCGCCGATGGCCCCGAATAGGGCGCGCCCGGCGGGTGTCTGAAACTGTCCTGCCCCCGCTTGCAACGCCGGTTCGAGCGAGAAGTGCAGCGGCGAGGCCAGCCAACTGGCCGCATATTCGAACGTGGCGCTTTCGCGGCCTTTCCCGGCATGCGTCCAGAGCGTCCCCACACGATGATCAATCCCCGTCAAGTTGACGAAGACAAGGATTTCACGGCTCATGCGGTACTCCCTTTGTCTTTGACCGTCGGATGCGGCGCGGCAGGCGCTCCTCCTCAAGCAACAGCCCTGCATGGTCTTCCCGGCTCTCAGCCAGGGACGACAACGGTGTGCCCAGGCCCAGCGCGAAGAGAACTGCGGCATAGGTGCCGATGGCCACACTCGGGTCGCCCTTTTCGACCCTCGCCAAAGTGGTCCTGTGAATGCGCGCCCTGGCGGCAACGAGTTCCACAGGGAGACGCCGCCTCAGGCGTGCCAGCCGCAGATCCTGCCCGAAACGGCGGATAGACTGGCGGACGGCTAAAGGCGGTTGTCCCCGGACCTTTTTGGAACCGGCCTCCTGGAGTGCTTCTCGATATTTAGGCTGCATATCTACATCCATACAATGTTTAATGATGCATATATACATCGCTTTCTGGCTAGTCAAGTCGTCTGCCAAGCCGAACCCGGCTGGGTGACCACGGGCCGAGGCCTCTTCCGCTCCTCCTTCCTGGCCCGTGCCATGCGCCGTTGGCCACCGCGTGCGCTGATGTGGGGCATGCTTTATCGTCAACATATTTATTTTCTTAAATTTTTTTTATGGAGGCACGAGTGAGGCAGGGCGTGGAGACGGCTTCCGCATGCATCTTTATTAAGAAATCATATCGGTTATACAATGTCAGGATACGGTGCCAACCAATTCATCGCCTTGTGCAGGGCGGCGGCAAACTGAATGATGTAGACCTGAGACATCGAAATTCTATGCTTTTCGTTTTCGATTGAAAGTTCCAGCCTTGGCAAACGTCCAGCCTGGGACGAGTCCTTTTTCGCATGCATCCTTATTTCCTGCTCGTCATGGGTGATGGAGCAAGCAACTCGTTTGCTGTTTTGGTCAAATTGTCTGTTCTTAAAAATAGTCAAAAGAGAGTTGACAGCTGACAGCGCCTCAAAAGAATTATCTAAATCAAGACCGATATAATGGAATAGCACCAGATTGCTCATGATGTTAATGCCAGTTATCCTATCTTTTTCATCTTTTGCATTTCTTATTATACTTCTATCTATGTGAATAGAAATATGTGCATGCTCATCTTGGTAATTGAAAATTTCCATAATCACTTCTTTATTGCGCGCAGGCGGTCTCGTTGGCGAACTACTTTTGCAATGCGATGTTGCATTAACTCATTTTGAATGATAAGGTCGCTATTTTGTTTTAATAGTTTTTTATAATGAGTTGTTATTTTAATAATACTCTCTGTAGTTTCATAATTTATTCTCTGTTCTGATTCGTGCATAGTGACATGTTCATTATGAAGTTTTTCAAGTTCGCTTATGTACTTCATGTGTTGCAAATCTATTCTTTCGAAGAATTTTAAAATATCATCAATAATGGTATGAACTTGAATGAGTGCTTCGTTGGAATCGCATAAAAACTTTTGTATATGTGACGCAACACGTCGAATTATTACATAATATATGATTGTCGATACGATGCCGAAGGCCCAGAGCGATGCAACGAGTTCAATCGAGTGGAGACTGTCCATATCGTTCCCATTGACGCCATAAGTTGGAAATTGTCGTGTGCGAAATACGCAAGCCGTGTGCAGACAGGAAGTGCCGGGCGATTCCTCTGAAGCTCACAGAGCCACGCCTCAATTCAACGACCTCGCCCCAGTGTACCGCTATGTTCTCCCGGATTTTGGCGTGGCGCGCGGTCTGCTCCTTGGCCCGGGCTACCTGCCGGCGGCCTATGCCCAACAGCTCATTCTCGGTCAGCATGGCACTTGATCGGAACTTGCGCTCTGCCCTCCAACCGTTTTTCCCGCAGGCAATGAGCAAGGCGGCATAGTCGAGGATCGCGGCTTGCTCCTGATGATTCTTCTTGAGCTTGTTATAGGTCCTGAACCGGTCGGTCATCACTTCCACACGAATTTCCTCAGCCTGCCGCGAGAGCCATCGAATGGCTTCCTCGCGCTGGCGCGCACTCATTGAGGTCAACAACGTCAGCGTCTCTAGCATCCCAGGTAGGTCTCCGTGATGTCGGCCCGGTTATGCCCCATCTCCTGACTCACCAGGAGCTTGGCTTGTTTGTCTCCGTAGCCGTGCTTCAAGCATTCCACATAACGCCGCCGGGCGAAGGAGAACCGCAGCCCGTGTGTACCGATGCCTGAGGCTGCCTGGCTGGTTGCTTCCAAAGCCCGATTCACTGCGTCCAAGTAGTGAGCGTAGTCGCCCTCAAGGGCAGTATGGGTAGCGAGAAATCCTTCAAGCTGAACGCGCAGGGCTGGCGAGCAGAACTTGTATGCCCGCTTGCCTCCCTTTTCCCGGGTCCAGAAGGCCGCAACCTCCGTTGAGGTGACAGGGTCGGCAACAATGCCGAGGTCGGAGCCGTCCTCGGGATTCCGAAAGTTCTGTATGGTGAACGGGTTGGCCCCGCGCCGCGGTGCTCCGACGCCTTCGGTTCGGCACCCTCCCTCCCACTGAAGTCGCGCCATAAGCTGATGCTTCTCTTGGGGAAGGGTTGCGATGAGTTGCTCTGGGTACAAAATGGCTCGTTGCTGGTAGGTAGAGGTCTTAAGCGGCAAGGCCTTGGCCTGGCGAGCCGACTCTCTCCGCTGCGCAGAGAAATCGTACATGCTCTCTTGATCCCGGTAGTGCCGACTGAAGAGGGTCAGCCCCCTTTCCAAGGCGGCAAGCGCCGAGAGTTCCGCCTGAAAACTCTTCCGGCAACTGCCGCACGCAACATGATGACCGAAGCGACTCTCCAGGTAGCACCCGATGGTGCTTGCATCGAGAGCTTCCAGGTCCCGGATCTCTCTGGATCGAAGCCACGCACCCAAGGGCGCGAGCCGATGAAAACTCTTATCGAAGGTCCCCACCGAATGGATGAACGGGCTTCGCCCTCCATAGTCCTGCTTCGCTTCATGACGGCTTGATCCTATCCGCAGGATCATTTTCAGCGCTGCCGTGATCTGGTTGTTCAAGCTTCCGCGCATTGCGCGCCCTCATTGTGCCATCAGGTTAGTGAATCTCATTTTTCCCATGGTTGAGTTTCCATGTGCCGTTTGTCTGAAGCTGACCAGCGCACGTATGCGCCTCCGCTTGCTGGGAGAACGGCCTCCCGTTCCAGTTCATTGTTTGGTGTCCCCAAACCGCCCGTCTAGAACCGGCAACCTACGTTCAGTTGGGGTGCTCCTCCGCAGAGGCAGCCAGGATCGATATTAGAACTGGCGCCAGACTAGCCGAGGTAGGAAAACCCTCAACATCGAGGAGGGGCAAATCCGTTTTCATCATGAAAAACGGCAGAAGATTCGCGAGTAAAAACAGTGAAGTTGCGGGGTATTAGATGAGATGCCGTTTACACGTTTTTTTACATCCAACGATTAAAGTCCCCCTCTTGACAGATCGCAAGCGGGAGTATACTTAACGATCGTTTAGTAAAAACATCAACAGGGAGCGCCTATGTCCGTTTCAGAGTCCCGCGAAACCATCCTTTCCGAAGCCTCCCGACTGTTTGCATCGAAAGGATACAGCTCCGTATCCATGCGGCATGTCGCCGAGCACGTGGGGATGACCCCGGCGAATTTATATTATCATTTTAAAAATAAAGAAGATCTCATTCGAGAATCGCTGGCCTTCGTATTCATCGGCAAGACCCAGCCCCTGGAGGACATCACCCAGGGCCAGACAGACCCGGAACGCCGCTTCACGCTGTTCGTTTCCTGGTTTTCACAGCTCCTCTTCGAGGACGACATTTTCGCCAAACTCGTGTGCCGTGAGCTTTTGGACGGTGACGACAGGCGGATGGAATTCCTGGCCAAGAACGTCCTGCAGCGTCCGTTCAATATCTTGGTCGGCATCATCGACGATTTCCTAGAAACCAAGGATTCGGCGCTCTCGGCCGTCTCCGTGGTCGGCATGATCCTCGGGCACTACCAGTTGGCGAAGGTGCTTCAGCACCTGTATGGAGATCGCCCGGAGTATGGACACCCGGACTGGATCACCGCCCATGTGCTGGACGAATTCCGCCGCCGGGCCACGGCCCATTCGGACAGGTCGGATACGCATGATTAACTTTCGTCCTTTCCGGGGGATTCCTTCGGCAGCTGTCTCCCTTGCGCTCCTCGGAATCCTGACAGGTTGCGGCACGGACAAAGCCGACGGCGGCATCGCTTCGTCGGGCCTACACCTGCCCACGGCCATCATATCAGCCATGAGCATTCCAAGAGTCTCCAGCATGCCGGGCTCGGTGATCTCGGATGACCGTATAGAATTGTCCTCGCGTGTCGTCGGATTCATCCAGCATCTGGATGTCCGGGAAGGGCAGCACGTTTCCAAGGATGAACTGCTGGTGCAGATCGATCCCGCCGAGATCAACGAAACGATTCGTCAAGCCCAGGCGACGGTGGAGGCCGCCTGGAAGGATCTCGGCGACGCCGCCCGGGACGTGGAAAAGTACGAAGCCCTGGCCAGTTCCGGCGCCATCGCCACGGACACCCTGCGCAAAGCCAAGGTGCGGCACGACATCGCCCAGGCCATCCTGTCCAAGGCCGAGGCGGGGCTGGCAGGGGCCCAGGCGCAGCAATCCTATGCCGAGATCAGGAGTCCCGTGGACGGCGTGATCATCATCCGGCACAAGCAGCGCGGGGACATGGCCACAACGGGCTCGCCGATCCTCACGATCGAATCCCGCCAAGTACTCTTGTTCCGGATTTTCGTGCCGGAAGGCCAGCTCAGTCAATTCAGTCCATCCCTGGATGTGAAGGTCAAAATCGACGCCCTTCCCGGGCGCGAGATCGACGGCCACGTCCTGCGCATCATTCCTTCCGGCGACCCCACGACCAGACGCTATCAGGTCGACGTGGCTCTGCCGCCCGCCCCGGATCTGCTGCCGGGCATGTTCGGACGGGCCGAAATCGTCCTAGGCAGCGACCATGCGGTGGCCGTGCCTCGCCGGGCGCTGGTCCAGCGCGGGGGACTCGACGGGGTTTTTGTCATCGATGGGAATGGCACCGCGCGATTCCGCTGGTTGCGTTTCGGACGTGAATGGAACGGCCTCGTCAGAATCACCGCAGGGTTGTCCGAAGGGGAAAAGATCCTTCTGGCGGCCGATCCGCGGGTCAAGGACGGTGTGCGCATCACAACGGATGTCAATGGGGCCAAATGATGTCCGAAACGAGGTTGAACTTCGCCGGATGGCTGGCGCGCACATTCATCACGTCCAAGCTGACGCTCGTCCTCATCCTCGGGATCGCGCTGGCCGGGACCACGGCCCTTCTTCTCACGCCCCGTGAGGAAACACCCCAAATCGTGGTGCCTGGCGCCCAGATTTCCGTCACCCTGCCGGGAGCCTCGGCCAAGGAAGTCGAGGAATTAATCGTCACGCCCCTGGAGGGAATAGTAAGCGGGTTGACCGGAGTGGACCACACATATGGGACGGCCATGAATTCCCTGGGCTCCGTCATGGTGGAGTTCAAACCCGGTCAACCCAAGGAACAATCGCTGATCAAGTTCTATGACAGGATCATATCGAATCTGAGCCGCCTGCCGGCGGATGCTGGCACGCTGCAGATGCGGTCCATCGACGTTGATGACGTTCCTATCGTCATGGTTACGCTCACCTCACCGCAGATAGACGACTATGGTCTGAAGCGGCTTGCGGACCGTATGGCGGAGCGCCTGCGCAGCACGGACGATGTCTCCATCGTGAGCGTACGAGGCGGCAGGGACCGCGAGATCAGCGTAGAACTGGATCCGGAGCGCCTGGAGGCGTTCGGGATTTCGCTCAGCCAAGTCTATGCGGCTTTCAACTCCAGCAACCTCTCGCTCCCCCTGCACGCCACAACGCGGGAGAGGCAGACGGAGAACATCAAGCTTGAGGGTTTCTTCTCCTCGGCCGACGATGTGCGCAACCAAGTGGTGCGCGTCCATGATGGCCGGCCGATATATGTCCGCGACATCGCCATCGTCACGGATGGCCCGCGCAACGAAATCGAGCAGTCCAGCCGATTCGCTTTCGGATCTGCGGACAGCCGCTCCAAGACGTTCGGCTCCGAAAGCATGCCCGCCGTCACCATAGCCGTCGCCAAAAAAAAGGGCACAAACGCGGTCTTCGTTTCCGACAGCATCATCGAGCGCGTCAACCGGATGCGGGAAAACTTTGTTCCTTCGAACGTCGAGATGGTGGTCACCCGCAACGACGGACAGAAGGCCGACGACGCCGTGAACACGCTTGTCGAGCATCTGGGCATCGCGGTGGTCACCGTGGGCATGATCCTGGCCCTCTTCCTCGGCTGGAAAGAGGCGCTCATCGTCTGCGTCACTATCCCTCTCATCCTTTTCACCGCGTTCATAGCGGACATCCTGGGCAAGGTGACCATCAACCGCATCACCCTGTACGGCCTCATCCTGTCGCTCGGTCTGCTGGTCGACGCCTCCATCGTGGTCATCGAGAACATTCACCGCCACTATACTGGAGCGGCCGCAGGCGACAAAGCCGGGACCACCATAGCGGCGACGAATGAGATAGGGAACGCGACCAACCTCGCCACCTTCGCGGTCATGCTGGTTTTCGGCTCGATGATCCTGCTGACGGGCATGGCGGGGCAATACTTCTTCCCGGTCACCTACAACGTGCCCATCATCATGTTCTCTTCCATCGTCATCGCCTACATCGTCACCCCCTGGGCCGCGAACCGCTGGCTTCCGTTCAAGCCCGGCAACGGACACGCGATCCGGCGCGGCTTCCTGGAGCGTGGCTATCTCCGCTTGATCACCCCGTTGCAGGAGAGTCGCAAGGCACGCCTCATCCTCGCCATGATCGTCCTGGCGTGTCTATCCTTGTCGGCCCTCCAAGGCGCATGGCAATTCATCTTCCCCCCGGGCCAGAATAGGCTCCTGTCCGCCCCCGGCGTGGCCCTGGGCTTTCTGCCCAAGGACAACAAGAACATGTTCACCATCGTTGCGGACATGCCGGAGAACTCTCCTGTGGAGGAAACCGACCGGCTGGTCCGCGACATCGAGAATATTCTCGCGGGCAATCCGTACGTCACCAACTACCTGAGCTGGGTCGGCCAGGCCGGGGTGGTGGACACCAATTCCTTGAAAAAAGGCACTGCGGACCGGGCTGGCGGACATGTCGGCGAAATCCTGGTGAACCTGGAGGACAAACACACGCGCAGCATCAGTTCCATCGACATCGTGCGAAAGTTGCGCCTGGAACTTGACCCGCTCCGTCAACGCTACCCCGGGGCGAAGATCCGCTTGGTCGAAGATCCGCCCGGCCCGCCGGTGCGCGCGACGGTCCTGGCCGAAATCCACGGTCCGGATCTCGAGTGCCTGCGAACCCTTTCCGAGCAGGTGGACCAGGAGTTCGCCAAGACATACGACATGGTGGACCTGTCCAACTCCGAACCGGTGGACGTGGCCGAGCATCACATCACCGTGGACAAGGAAAAGGCGGCCCTGTCCAATGTCTCCGTGCAGCAGATTGCCCAGGCTCTGCGTCTAATCTACGGCGGCGATGTCGTCAGCCGCGCCCACCCTGATGACGAAAAAAATCCCATGAATGTCCGGGCCTTCGTTCCCCGGCGCCACGAAGTCGACCCGACGCGGCTGGACCGCATCTTCATCGACAACACCCAAGGCAACGCCGTGCCCCTCTCGGAACTGGTCAAGGTCACGCAGGGCAACACCGATCGGCCCATCCTGCACAAGGACAACGAACGCGTGAGCTTTGTGGGAGGCGAACTGGCCCGCTCGGCCCCCCTGTATGCGGTCATTGACCTCAACAGACGGCTCAAGGGGATGGAAACGCCGGGCGGAGGGAGATTGGCCACCGGGAACCTGACCGTCTATCCCCAGGCGCCCAATGTGATCGAAGGCTACGAGCTCCTGTGGGACGGCGAGATGCGGCTGACGCTCGATATCTACCGAGACACGGGCTACGCCTTGGGTGCCTCGCTGACCTCAGTTTTCCTGCTGCTGGTTGCGTATTACCGTTCTTTTCTCCGCCCGATGATCGTCATGTCGGCGGTGCCTCTCGGCCTGATCGGAATTTTCCCCGGCCATTGGATCATGGGGGTGGATTTTTCCGCCGCCTCCATCGTGGGCATCATCGGCTTGTCCGGCATCGTGGTCCGAAACTCGCTACTCATCGTCGATTTCATCCGGGACAACGTGGCGAAAGGAATGGAATTGGAAGAGGCCGTCAGAAACGCCGGAGCCATACGCCTGCGTCCCATCCTTCTGACCACCCTGGCTATCATTCTGGGAACCGGAATCATGGTCCCCGATCCGGTATTCGGCGGGCTGGCCATCTCGCTCATCTTCGGAACTCTCGCCTCCACCGGCTTGACAGTTTTTGTCGTACCGACCCTTTTTTATGTGGACGCTCTCCGACGCAGGAGGAATGCTTTGGGGCAGGGCGTGCAGTTGTAACGGGCTGCCCGCACTCAAAAACAATGGGGAGATGGACGGTGTTTTTCTCTGGATCGCCATGGTGAGGGGACTGTAAGCCCGGACAAGGAGTTCGAGCATGTTTCTTGTACATGATTTTTCCGACGAAGCCGCGCGGCAGAACCTCCCGCACTTTAGCGGGATAAACCACCGCGCAATGCGGACTTGTCTGAGTCTAGGATTGACCACCCGGGACATGCGCGAAGCCCTTGATTTCTTCCTGGCCGACTATGGCCTGTCCCGCAGCCGATTTCTGACCCTCCTCATCTTGTACCGAACACCGGACAAGGTCGTGTCCCCCTCCGAACTGGCCCAGAGAGTGGGGGTGCGGCGGGCCACTATGACCAGAACCCTGGACAAGTTGGCACGTGATGGGCTGGTGGCTCGCACAGACAACGTGGAGGATCGTCGCAAGAAGCGAATAAGCCTTACGAAGCAAGGATTGGCCTTGCTGCAAAAGGTGGTGCCCGAACACAGCAGGTGCGCTGCACGTTTTGCAACCTTCCTGGTTCCAACGGAGTGGGCCACGCTCGCTGCGCTTCTGGCCAGGCTCCAGGATGGAATCGAACGTTTCAAGCAATCCCCCCACAACACGCAGATGACAGGAGGACGTTATGGACGGACATGCAAGCAAGAACAACCACGGCCACGATACAGAGACAAAAACCAGGAACGCCATGGAGCGTGGGGAAAACATCCGTGATACCGTCAGGGACATCACCCTGGAGGCATTGAGCGCCGGGGCCTTGAACGCGCAACATATCCGGGAGGTCGTGCAGGCGGTGTTCCGGGGAGCAGCCCTCGGGGTGCAGCGGAAGGACGCCCGGACCGAGCAAGCCTTGCGGGAGGTGATGGCAGGAATGGACGACGCCCTGGCCAATTCGGTGGAAGCCTCCCGGCTGGCAATCGAAGAGGCGGTCGGTCAGGTCCATCGATTCGGTGCCAAAGAGTTCAGGCAGGGGCTGGACGACCTGGATACCCTTGAAAATCTGTTTCTGAACACCGTGGGCAACACCGCTCGGGCGGCATGCGGTGCCGCCAGCGACATCCTGACCGACTTGGTGCGGCACGCATGTATCACTGGCACTTCCACGGGCAAAGCAGCACACACGGCAGTGAAAAAACTGACCAAGTCCCTTGGGAAAGATTTGCGCGACTACGCGAACTCCGGCGTCGATGCAGCCCAGGAGGCGGGAAACGCCATCGCCATGGCCGCCGCCGGGATACTGGAGGGGATCGCCAAGGCCATGCGCAAGGGCGGCGGCCATGATGCGGGACGGTGATGCCCTCCGTGCTGTGGAAGGCATTGAGCGCTGCCCGCGATCTGGGACGGCTCCAGCGGATCGCCTCGGTCCTGATCCGTTACGGCTTCAGCGACGTGGTGCGCCGCGTGGGACTGGCCAATGTCCTGGAGCAGGCAGGCAGGGCTCTGCACTGGAAGACTGCGGACGAATTGGCTCGGCTCGAGCCGCCCGTCAGGGTCCGACGGGCGCTGGAGGATCTGGGGCCGACCTGCATCAAGCTGGGCCAGATGCTCGCCACCCGCCTGGATCTGTTCCCACCGGAATGGATCGCCGAATTCGAGAAGTTGCAGGACCAAGCACCGTCCGTGCCTTTCGAGGAAATCCAAAAACAACTGCGCGAGGACCTGGGCGCGGAGCCGGAAGAAGTCTTTTCGGAACTGGCCTCCGCCCCCCTGGCCGCAGCCTCCATCGCCCAGGTCCATTGCGCACGCCTGCGGGACGGGAGCGAAGTCGTCGTCAAGGTGCGGCGCCCCGGCATCCGCCCCCAGGTGGAGGCCGACCTCCGCCTCCTGGAGCGCCTGGCGGGCATCGCCGTTGAGGACTTCCCGGAGCTGGCCCGGTTCAGACCACGCGAGGTGGTGCGCCAATTCACCCTGTCCCTGCGTCGGGAGCTGGACCTTGCTGCTGAATGCCGCAATGCGGAGCGGATCGCACGCAATTGCCGCGACCACCCGGAAATCGTCATCCCTCGGGTGTACTGGGAGTGGACTGGGGAGCGGGTCAACGTGCAGGAGGCCATCACCGGCATTCCCGGCCGTGACACGGAGGCTGCGGAACGCGCCGGACTGGATCGAAAAACCCTGGCCCGGCACGGGGCCCAAGCCATGCTGCGCATGATCCTGGAGGATGGTTTCTTCCACGCCGATCCGCACCCGGGCAACTTCTTCTATCTGCCGGGAAACCGGATCGCCCTCATCGATTTCGGCATGATCGGCCGTCTGTCCGAGGATCGCCGCGGCCAAGTGGTGGACATGCTCCAGGGCATGGTGGGGCGGGACGCCGACAAGGTAACCGACATACTGCTTGCCTGGGCCACCGACGCCGATGCCAACATTTCCAGGGATTCCCTGCGGCAGGAAGTCGACGTCTTCATCGATCAATACCATGGAGTAGCGCTGAAGAACATCGAGCTGCGCATCATCCTGGCGGAACTGACCGCGTTGCTGCGCGACCACCATCTCGCCCTGCCGCCGGACCTGATGCTCCTCGCCAAGGCCCTGATCAGCCTGGAAGGCATGGGCCGCCAACTCGACCCGGACTTTGACGTGGCCGCTGAGTCCGCTCCTTTCCTGCGCCGGGCCATCCTGTCCAGGTATACCCCGGACGCCATGCTCAAGCGAGGCTGGCAAGCGGCCGTCGACGGGATCGACGTTCTCGCCGGCCTGCCCCGGGACCTGCGCCAGCTCCTGCGCACCATCCGGGGCAGCGGGTTAAAGGTGCATGTGGACGTGATCCGCCTCCAGCAGGCCACAAACCAAATGGACAACGCGGCCAGCCGGTTGACCATGGGAGTGGTCATTGCCGCCCTGATCGTCGGCTCGGCTATCGTCACCACGGTCGATCGGGGCCCTGTTCTGCTGGGGCTGCCCCTGCTCGGACTGCTGGGCTTCGCCGGAGCAGCGATCAGCGGCGTGTGGTTGCTCTTCTCCATCCTGCGTAGCAGCAGAACCCCTCGCGGTTAGGCTTTCCCCTCTAAATCACAATTCGAGGGCGTCCAGCTCGGCGACGGCAGTCCCAATGCGATGTATTATAACTTTTTTAGTGAAAACGAATTATTATGCATCAGAAATTGAGCTTGGGCTGTATAAATCTTGCTTGGCGACTAAAGATTCAATAATAAAATTTAAAAACAAAGAAAAACGTTTTGCAGCTTGTAGTACTTCCTGTGATGTTGGCAAAGTATCACATTCGTGAACATAAGAATTAAACTCTAGATTGTTGTAATCTTTTATCAGTTTCTTCCTATCTTTTGTTAACCTATCACCATATTTTCCAAGAACTATTGGATCAAGTTTTTGATTTTTCTTGTAAATTTCATCTAGAGACCATCCAATTGCTTGGTCAATAGGAATTTTCTTTTGAGATCCCTTTTCATCCTCGCAAATCCCAATAAGAAATGCGCGTATAGATACTTCTAGCAGGGAGCGCAGTGCTATAATACTTATATTCGGATATTGTGTGTAGCACTTTGAAATTTCACCAATGATTTCTTTGATCTTAATAAAATCATTTAATCCTTTATAAAAAGGAAATATTTTTTGAAATTTGTTTGAATCGTTAATATATAATTGCTCGACTTTGATTTTTAAAATTCTGCATATATGTATGTTCTCGTCAATTTTATATATATATTGAATCGCATAGTCGCCAGGGTAATTTTGTTGTGAAAATGTATCATTTTTAATACGAGCAGAATCGCTTTGTATTCTAATGTCGTCAAGGCGGATATTAACTAGCGTCCCTTTGTTTATAAAATTACGTAATTCAATAGTTTCTCCTTGTAACTTTTTTATACTTGTTTGTGATAGCTCAAAAAAAGGAGTTGAATCTTCTACATTAACAATTACATCTAACCATTCTGATCCATCGCTAAATTTGATAATATGTTTTCCAATCTGATTAACAGTAACATGTCCATTTTCACGATTTATATTGACTGCTTCGTCATGTTCAATGATGACATTTTCGAGGGGTATTGTTGTATAAAGAAGCTCTTTTATATTAAATTCATCACCGTATAAGAGCTTCCTAGTGTCACATCTAAGTTTAAAAATATATCTTTTGAATTTCTTATCTTTGAGAGTTATATCGATTGAACTAAAAATCCCTGAAACGAATCCCTGCATTATGTATAAAAATTTTATTTTTGCCAAATTCACAACGAAATCATTTCTTTCTTTTGATATCTTTAATCCTGATCGTGATTCATTAAAACTATCAAATCTAATATATCCATATGTATTTTTTAATTTATAATTAGATGCACTGATATTCTGAGAAATTTCAGAGTGTAGAAGCCAATCATTTTCTGTGGTTAAATAGTTATAAAGGCCATAGTTATTGACGTAAATTCTTACGCCACATGGATAAGTTATGTCTGTTTCTTTTTTCTCTCGCCAAATATAGTATACGCCACTAAAATCATCCAAAAAAGTTTGTGAGTCATAATTATTACACATTTCAGAAACACTACGTGAGATAACGCTTTTGAAATCAATATTGTGTCTAAATAAAAAACTATCTATTGAGTCTGGATCGGTTAGGTCAATTTCTTCATTGGAAAAATTGAATAGATTTTTATAGTTGTCATCATATGCTAAAATCAGTTTATTATTGCTGTAGCTGAATGCTCCTTTGGCGATAAAGAATCCCTTTCTCTCTCCCTTGTATTCTCTATATTTTTGGTAAATCGCTTCAATTTTTATTTTTTGCCCGCGATGCTTTTTTATTCCGTTTTCATAAATTTCAATTGCTGGTAAAGTTTCACTATCTGTATAGTATGTTATCGACGATGAGTATAATTTAGTTAACTCATCGCCTCTCATAATTAATTTCATGTCCTCGTCAGATACACCTATTAAATTTAGTTCTGTCCCAACAATGTCCGAATCTATTTTATAATATACAATTTTCTGTGTTCCCTTGTTCCATGACATTTGATAGGCACATTTATCTTCGATCGAATAAGTTCGCAACTCTAACCTATTACAAATATTAAATGCTGTGAGTATTCCTAATCCTTTGCTTCCCGCATAGGGTTCTCCAATTTGAGATGTTAAATTCCCATCGGCCATTTTCTGTGACATGCCAACATTGCTCAAATTTTCAAAGTCATTAGCACTGAATCCACTACCATTGTCTTTAATGACGATAGTATGCTCTGCAGTGTTAACTTCTATCCGAATAGTATCTTTTAATTTTATGCAAGCATCCGATGAATTTTTTATTAACTCGGAAATTGTTACAACGGGTGCAAATGCAGAGGCAAGGGTTTCCTCTAGTAGCCCTTCAGAAATTTTTACAAATTTCTCAGCCATGCATTACTCCATTTTAGTTAATCTTTACGCAAGACAATAATACTTTCTTTTGACATTGTTTTAGATACGTTGTTTTTTAAGGCCATTCTTTTTGTTGGAATTGTCCGTGGTATTGTGCATATTAATCTTACATCATAAGATTCGCACATCTCTGTCAATATTTTATCAAAAGGAACTCTCATCCCGCCAACTTTTCTATTCCCTAAAACCCATATTATTAATCCACCTCGTTTCAGTAAATCAAAAATTTTTGGTAATGTTATGTTTATATCACGGAAAAAAGCTGCGACACGGTTCAATCTATCTCGTGGTGCACATTCAATTTTTTCTGTATATTTTTGCAGCGAATGTGACTTGCCACACACTATATTTAACTCATTAATAGCATTGAATAACGATCCACCAATGCAGGAAGAGTCTATAGCATGAGTAGTTGCGAGTACATCATTAGATATTAATTCATCAATATCATACAAATCAATCCACTGCAGCGGTAGATATGAATACTGACCATAGGGAACAGTCGTAGCATTGTCGCCATACGGAGGAGAAGTTATGATTAAATCGCATTCATTTTTAAGTGATAACTTCCTAGTGTCTTCAATCAATACATCAATATTCTTGTTGTATAATCCATTTTTGATATAATTATTTTTTTCAAGATACTCGCCTTCATTTTTATATAGCTCAAAATTCCTATCCAAAATTTTCGAAAAGAAAAATAGAGGATTTACATCTCTATTATTTATTTCTTCAACCGTTCTAGTGTGGAGCTTAAAAGTTGATGTCCGAGAGTTACTAGTATTTCTAACTGTTTCTCCAAGCGCTATCCAAAAGAATCTGCGAACCCAAAGGCAGTTTTCTTTCTTAATTGAGTTTCGGATTTTAGCAAGATTTCGTAGGACATCACTGCGGAACCATTTGTCTATGTTGTAAAAATCTACATCGATAAATGGAGATTCATTATTTATATTTTTCTTCAATATATTAATTTTTTCGTATAACTCCGCAGGCATGAATGGAGAGTTTTTCACTTTACCCAGCAATATCGCTAATGGATTTATATCAATACCGATGAAGTTAAGACCCTTTAACTTACTTTCAGTTAAAACTGTGCCTGATCCCATAAAGGGATCTCCAATATTTTGAATGCTGGGATCAACAGCTATAGCTTCCCTCAATAGCACTCGGGCCAATTGAGGCACCATCATTGCCGGGTACTGGAATAATCCGTGTCCATATTCGCGATTGCAATTTCCTCTAAAAGACCAATATTCATTGTTGCTTACCGAAAGAGAATGAAGCCGTTGTCGAATCTCTTCATCGTGTTGTTTAGTTAATTTCAGCACTTGCTGTCACCGCGCCTTTGTCGGAAATTTTTTAAAACATATTGTAAACTATATATCATATAATCTCAAGATACCAAATATGGTTTGCGAAATCGAATTGTTGTGTAGGCTTGCCTTCCCTATTCCAACAGGCCATAGGCCATGATTAATGTTAGCACACGTTAGATTGTTCTTTTATAGTTTCCCCAATCGCTTTTTTGATTTCTTCAACCGTCACGCTGGAAGCATGTTTGAGCGCTTTGTCTCGAAGATGAGCGTACCGCTGTGTCATTTGGGGACTTTTGTGCGTCAGGAGCCGTTGCAATGTGTAGAGGTCCACTTTCCCGCTGGAGGCCAGTATGGAGGCGAAGGCGTGGCGAAGCCCATGAAGTGGGCGGAATGAGCGAGGGAGTCCAGCGCGGTCCCTTATCCGGCGCAGGGCCTCGGATGCGTTTGTGCGCTTCTGCCCACCCCTGCCGGGGAAGACATAAGGGGAGCCGGTGCGAGGATGCGAAGCGAGTATGTCGCGGGCCGTCGCGTTCATAGGGATCTTCTCGTCCACTCCCCCCTTGGGATTCCGGAGAAGGATGAACCCCCTCTCGAAGTCGAGATCATCCCATTGGAGCCGGAACAGCTCGCCTTGCCGAAGACCTGTGTACAGACAAAGGCGCATGAGGCCGGCAACCTGAACGTTGGTTTCTTGGTCCAACACCTTGAGCAACGCCCTCAATTGTACTCGGTTCAAATCTTCAGTGCGGAAATTGTTCACTTTCGCCAGAGAGATCTTGAAGTTCAGGCCCGGACAGCGTTGGGTTTTGACTCCCCAGTTCGTGATCCGGCGCAGGAGTTCCAACACGTTCTTGACGGACTGAGGTGAGAGGCGTGAGGGCTTGCCCTTGGGCGACAACTTCTTTTCAGCGGTTGTCTCGGCGAGCGCCTTTTTGAGCTTTTCGACGTGCCACGGGGTAATTTCTGAAGGCTCCATGTTGCCGAAACGCGCGGCAAGGTGCTTCTCGTATCTAACTTTATCCGTGCGGGAGCATTTTTTTCTGGTTCTGTGCTCCATGTAGGCCGCGAAGAGCTTGTCCAGGGTCCAACGCCCGGCTTCCTTCTCTCTGATCTCCTGGCGGGTCTTGCGTCGTCCTTCAATCAAGTCGGCCCTGATCCTGGCGGCTTTGGCGGGGGTCATTTGGTCGGCATATTGACGCCCAACCTTCGTTTCTACTACTTTCCCATCGCGTTTGAAGATAACATAGAAGATTTTTTCGATCCCTGGCCCACCTATTCGTTCCGCCTCGCGATAGTACACTCCCGGATAATTCGGGGTCCTATATCGTTTCGATTGCTTGCTCACGTAACATCTCCAGCGAAAGATGGAATTGGAAATGCGGTTGGAAAGCGCGAGCAGGAGGGAGCATCGGGGGGACAGCAGCTTCCAACCGTCCTTCCAACCTGAAGGCTATAAAACGATATATCTAGGTATAAATCAATAACAATTTTTTCGGTAGAATTGGCAATCAATATGGATGGATAGCAACTGACAGTAATATACAGCGGTGGTCTTGAAAACCACTGGCGGGGCGACCTGTCCGGGGGTTCGAATCCCTCCCCCTCCGCCAAAAGACAATCCGCCACAGTCCAAGTAAGATTAAAAATCCAATAAATTCAAAGTAAAATGCCGGAAAGATAGTCCGGGTGGGTCTATTCACGTCCATTGACATCCGGGGGCATTTGGGGGCATTTCTGGGGGCACGAGCCGCGATCAAGAGGAGGATGCCCCCATGATCGGAAAGCTGACCGACACCGCTATCCGCAACGCCAAGCCCGGCCCCAAGCCGAAGCGTCTCTTCGACGGCGGGGGGCTTTACCTGGAGGTTTCCCCGGCCGGGGCCAAGCTCTGGCGGCTCAAGTACCGCTTTGGGGGCAAGGAAAAGCGTCTCGCCCTGGGGGCATACCCCGCCGTGTCTCTGGCCGCGGCCCGCGAACGACGCGACGAAGCCCGCAAGGTCCTGGCCCAGGGTGTGGACCCGGCCGCGGCCCGCAAGGCGGAGCAGGCCGAAGCCCGGGCCCAGGAAGAAACCTTCGGAGACATCGCCCGGGAGTGGTTCGACAAGTTCAAGCACACCTGGACCCCGGATGGAGCCGAGGACATCTGGCAGCGCCTCGAAAAGAACGTGCTTCCGTTTCTCAGAGAGCGTCCTATCCGCGAGATCACCCCTCCCGAGCTGCTGGCCGTGATCCGACGCATGGAGTCGCGGGGAGTCCTGGAGACGGCCCGCCGCCAGTTGCAGAAGTGCGGCCAGGTCTTCCGCTACGCCGTCGCCACGGGCCGGGCCGAGCGCGACCCTTCCCTGGACCTCCGCGGCGCACTGCCCCCGACCGTTCAGAAGCACCACGCCAGCGTCACCGATCCCCAGGCTGTGGCCGCGCTCTTGCGGGCTGTGGAAGGCTACCAGGGGACCCTCGTGACCCAGTGTGCCCTCAAGCTGGCCCCGCTGGTTTTCGTGCGTCCCGGCGAATTGCGACGGGCCGAGTGGTTCGAAATCGATCTGGCGGCCGGGGAATGGCGCATCCCGGCGGCCAAGATGAAGATGAAGGAGCAGCACATCGTGCCGCTGTCCCGGCAGGCCGTAACAATCCTGCGGGAACTCCATCCCCTGACAGGCGCGGGCCTTTATGTCTTCCCCTCGGAACGCAGCCGGTCCCGCCCCATGAGCGAGAACACGGTCAACGCGGCCCTGCGCCGCCTGGGCTACAGCAAGGATGAAATGACCGGCCACGGCTTCCGGAGCATGGCTTCCACGCTCCTGCACGAGCAGGGCTGGAACCGGGACGCCATCGAGCGCCAGCTCGCCCACGCCGAGCGGAACAAGGTGCGGGCGGCTTACAACTACGCCGAGTTTCTGCCCGAGCGCCGCAAGATGATGCAGGCCTGGGCGGACTTCCTGGACGGGCTCCGCCAAGGCGGGAAGGTCATCCCCCTTCGCCACCAGGACGCATCTTGACATAGGGCAGAAGTGCCCTATAAGGAAGGAAGCATGAAGGGCAAGGAACTGTTGCGGCGGCTGGCCGCCCTGGGCGCGGAGATCGAGAAGGCCCGGGGGAAAGGCGGGCACCAGTTGGTCCGCTACCAGGGCCGCAAGGCCCCGGTTTCGACCCACGGCAACGTCGATCTAGGCCCGGAGTACATCAAGATGCTGTGCAAGCAGCTCGGGATCGACCCGAAGGAGCTTTAGATGCTGCGCTATCCCTACACCATCACCCCCGAGGAGAACGGCACCTTTCTCGTGGTTGTCGAGGGCATCCCCGGGGCCTTCACCGCCTGCCGGAGCGAGTCCGAGGCGCGGGACATGGCCCTGGACGTGGCCCTGACCATGCTGTCCGCCATGATGGACGACGGGGAGGACATCCCCCTTGCTCCCACGCCGAAAAAGACCAAGCCGGGCGGCTTCGTGGACATTCCGGCCATGGCCGAGGTCAAGCTCACGATCTACCAGGCCATGCGCCGCCAGGGTGTGAGCCAAGTCCGGCTTGCGCGGCTCCTGGAAACCGACCCGAAGTCGGTACGCCGCCTGCTGGACCTCTTCCACGTCTCGCGCTGGGATCACCTGGAAATGGGCCTGGCGGCCCTGGGCTACCGGGCCAGGGTCACGGTGGAGCCTGTCCCCCCGGCGTCATCCCGCGTGGCCCGCGGCAACCGGGGGGAGGCCAGGCCGTGAGACAGCAAGGTGCCGAAGCCGTCGCCCGCTGTGCGATGCGCTGATCGAAAGGGGTGACGCCATGCGCTACTTGAGACTACCCAAGGCCGCCCAGCGCCTGGACGTGAGCGTGGGCACCATCCGCCGCTACCTGCGCGACGGCCGGCTCCGGGGCCGTCAGCTCCCGTCCGGCCACTGGCGGGTCGAGGAGGCGAGCCTGGACGAACTCACGTCCCCGGACGCCGAAGAACGCCGCCTCACCGAACAGGTCTTCCGGCTCAAAGGCTTGCCTTCTCCGTACAGCAGCACAGGGGACCGCACCGGCCCGCTGTGGGCTCGTAAATAAATCGGCTCCGGCGGGGTGTCGCATACCCCGCCGGAGCCTAACCCGACAACCTGTAGGGAGGTCGTCATGGCTGAAGAGATAGTATCCGACTTCGGAAGGAACGGGCAAGAGCGATTACTGGGCGCGGAAGACATTGCGGTCCGGTGCCTTGCCGGCTTGTCTTCCTTGGCAGAAATTTTGATCGAATGCCCCCATGTGGCGGACCTCAGCGGAGGCACCTGCGTGGCGGACCTTTTGAACGTCCTTGTTAAAGACGCGCATGAGTGCTTGATCCGGGATATCGACAACGCCTTGGCGGCAGAGCCGCAGGCATAGGGCGCATTCCCAGGGCCTAGGCTCCGGCTGATCCCCGGCGTCGAAAAGCTGCTCCCCTGGCGGCCTGGCCCTGACTCTTCATGGGGGCGAGTATAGGGGGGCTTGCCGTGAGCCAGGACGCGATCACAGCGCAACACGCGATGCGGATTCTTGGCGTCGATAAGCAGGGGCTGTACGAGCTTTGCACCGGCGGGTACTTGACGCCGCTCCACTTTCCAGGTGGCGACCTTCGCGCCTACTGGGCACTGCCGACTCTTCCCGGTGGATATTCCTGGCAAGACCTCATGTTTTCCTTGTCGGCGGTGAACTCTTTGGCGGAATTCCGGAAAAGGGAAGCGGAAGAGCTGGAGGCCCGTGCAACGGCGCTGCTTCAGGAGGCCGAGAACAGCACTACGGCGGGGCCGCCCACAGTCGATGGTGATGGAACGCCGCAGGAGGCCGAGCCGCGCATGACATGCAAGCCGTCATTGGCGGAGTTGACTCGTTTTGTTAATCAATTGAGAAGCGAAGGTATTACTGAAAATAGTCAATTGGCTACGCGGGTGGATCAGCAATTCCAGCAAGTAGGCCACCGCGTTTTGGGTGCTGCGCTGGCGAACGAGCCATGGAACAAGGATCGCGCACACGCGCATAGAAGTCGGGGCCTGCGAGCAAGAGGGAAGAAAAAGTAACTCGCGTTTTGCCTAAAGCGCCTACCCTTTTGCCTAAAGCGCCTACCCTAGCGCCACGGGGGGTAGCCGGATTTAATCCACGATGAACCTAGGAGGTTTATTGTGGATACGCAACTCGTCTCAATCCCCTCGTCTGGATTTCTCCGGCTCCCTCAAATCCTCAAAATTATTCCGGTGAGCAAATCTGCCTGGTGGCAGGGCTGCAAGACCGGCCGTTTCCCTCGCCCTGTGAAGCTCGGGCCGCGAACCACGGCGTGGCGCGTCTCGGACATTCACACCCTCATCGAACGCGCCGGTTCGGAAGGAGGGCCCTACTGATGCCCGTCATCCCGCAGTACCAGCAGCAATTCGACCGTCAGTCGGTGGACCTGAACGCCACGAAACAGGCGCTCAGTACCCCGCTTGTCGCTTTTGGCTCGGACGGCAAGGAACTCCAGAGCGGTGGCCAGGGCCTGACGAACATGGGCACTGCTCTGGGCGCGGTGGCCTACCGGATGCGCGTGGAGGAAGACGAGAACAAGGCCTACGGCGCGTACATCCAGCTCCATGACGCGATGAATCCGTTCCTGAACGGAGAGGGCGGGGTTTACAGCCAGAGCGGCGAAAACGCCCTGGGTGCCGTCAAGCGGACCCAGGAGGCCTTCCAGAAGGTCCAGGATGAAATCGCGGGATCACTGGCCAACGACAACCAGCGCACCGCGTTTTTGAAAAAGGCGCAAGCGTTCCGGATAGAGAGCGAAACGAGTGTCGCCCGCCATGAAGCGCAACAGCGCAAGGAGTGGCAGGCCGGAACGCAACTCGCCCTGGCTGAGAGCGAAGGCAGTTACGCCGTGACCAACTACACCAGTTCCAGCCTGTTCGAGGCGGGCATGGCCCGGGGCGCGGAGGCGGTCCGCGGCGCGGCCAAGCTGAAGGGCCTGTCCCCGGAAGCCACAGACCGCATGGTGGCTGAGTACCAAAGCAAGATCATCCTCCAGGCGGCCGAGCGTGGCGCGGATGCCGGGGCCCTCGGGTTCGCCCAGGGACTGGGCAAGGACGCCCGCCTGCTGGGCGAGGATGCCGTGAAGCTGGAAAGCAAACTCAAGCCCCTGACCGAACTGGCCCAGGCTCAAAGCGTCGTCGAGAAAACCCGGGCCCTGGGGATCGATGCCCAGCTTGCGGCCATTGAAAAGAGCGGATTGAACCCTTTGGCGAAAGAGCGGGCCAAGGACATGGCGAAGTCTGATTACAGCTTCGCCCAGGCCCGCCGGAATGAGGCCGAGCGGGTCCAGGCCCAGCAGTGGGAGGATGGTCTGACCAAAGCCTTGAAGGCGGGCGACAGGGCTTTGGTCCATAGACTTGTGGCCGAAGCTCCCCGGGGGATGCAGAAGGAAGCCCAGGCCTACGTGACGGCGATGGACAAGGGCGCGGGAGTTGTCAGTAATCCGGCGGTGGACTGGCATTTCACCAATCTGGCAGCCACGGCCCCGGAAAAGTTTAAAGCCGAATGGAAGTCCATCGATCATCTGACTGACCTATCGCCCGAGGATCGCCACAAGTTCGACGGTATTTATCTGGGGATCGGCAAGGCGGACGGGAAGGTTGTGTGGGATGAGGTGCGGAGTGACGCGGACCGGATCAAGGAGGCTGCGGCTTCGGTTCTGGGGATGCGCGTGGCCGATCTTCACAAGGTCGAGCCCGACAGCGCACAGGGCCAGCTCGTCGCCCGCCTGAACCGGCGCTACGCCGAAGAGGTCAGCAAGGCGATCCGGGCCAACGGCGGCAAGGCCATCGACCCCGTGATCAAGGACCAGCTTATGGACCGGCTGATCCTGAAAGGCAAGGTCAAGGGCACCGGCTGGAACGACTGGTTTCAGGACACGGCCTACCAGTTCGAGCAGCGGCCCGGCACCGTGCTGGAGGAGCCGACCCGGCCGAACGGGATGCCCGCGGAAGCGGTCTGGGACAGCGATGCTGTGGGTTGGCGCGTCGGGAACAAGCTGTTCCGCTACCAGGGGCACTAGGGTCGAGAGCGGAGCGTTCCACGGAGGCCAGCCCGGAAGCGGCTGGCATAGTCCGGGCAATCTCCACCCTCGACACAGGAAGCCTAAACGATGTCCTGAAAAAAATGAAGGCCGGGGCGCGGACACGCCCCGGCCAACGGAGGAAAATATGCTTACTGCTACTTGTGAAGATTGCATCTTCTATAGTCGTGCTGCTGAAAAAGGTCAACTCGGTGAATGCCGCCGGCGCGAACCGGGGCCCAACGGTTGGCCGAAAGTCTCAATTGGCGCTTGGTGCGGCGAAGGCCGCGACCTCGACGGTCCGCTTATCACGGACTTGAACCACAACCAGTGGAAATCGCGCTGCGGGAATTGCCTCCACTTCACGCGGGTCCTGGGCTGGGCAGAGGACCGCGGATTCTGCGCCTGCAACCCGCCGGAACCGGGCCGGGGCCTTCCTGTCACGCCCGCCACGGGACGTTGCAGCCGGTTCGCGGGCCATCTCTTCCTGCGTGAGTATGACGAGTTGGAGAAGTCTGCTGACGGCAAAATCCTGCCAACGCCTGACGCGCCCTACGTGATGCGTTTCTTCAATCCCGAAGAGGCGGCGCTTGTCGCCGGGGAGGCCGCGCATGAATAGCGCCTCGGCCTTGACCCCCGACCATATCCCCGAAGAGCTGAAGGCCCTGGACCGCTGGGTCTGCCATCGCGCCAAACAGCCCGCGGACCCCAAGACCGGCTATCCCGCAGCGGTGAACCAGCCCGCCACCTGGGCGCCCTATGCCCAGGCCCTGGCCGCCTACCAGCGCGGCGGCTTCGACGGCCTGGGCTTCGTGTTCAATGGGGACGGCATCGTGGGCGTGGACCTCGACAAGTGCCGTGACCCCCAGGGCGAGATCGAACCCTGGGCTGCGGAGATCGTACGCATCCTGAACGGCTACGCCGAAGTCTCGCCCAGCGGCACCGGGCTCCACGTGCTTGTGCGCGGCGAGCTGCCTCCCGGCCGGTGCCGCAAAGGCCGGGTCGAGGCCTACGCCACGGGGCGCTACTTCACGGTCACGGGCCGGGCCCTGGGCGACCGGAGGGACGTGCCGGAGCGCCAGGCCGAGCTGGAGGCCTTTCACGCCGAGCACCTGGCCGAGCTGGAGGCCTTTCACGCCGAGCACCTGGCCGACCCGGAGCCTGTGGCCGCGGTCACGCTGGAGGTCGGCACCTCGATCCTCACGGACGAGGAGGTCCTGGAGAAGGCCCACGCAGCGAGTAACGGAGGCAAGTTCTCCGCGCTGTTCGACGCGGGCGACCTGTCCGCCTACAAGGACGACCAATCGGCCGCCGATCTGGCGCTGCTCTCGATGCTGGCCTTCTGGTGCCGCCGGGACGCCGAGCAGATGGAACGCCTGTTCAGCGAGAGCGCCCTGGGCCAGCGTGAGAAGTGGCAGGGCCGGGAGGACTACCGGGCGCGCACCATCGAGCGCGCCATTGCCGGTTGCCGGGAGGTCTATGGCCCGGCCGATCCAGGCGACGTGTTCAACCCGATCCAGGCCGCGCCTGCCGCGGCCCCCGCCGTGGTGGTGCGCAATCCCTTCGCGGTGGCGAACATCGAAGACCTGTCCTTTGAGCGCCTGGGCCGGACGCCGCCCAAGCCCGCCCGTTGGTTCATGGGCGGGGTGAACGACGGCGGCCTGCCCAAAGGGAAAATCGCGCTCATCGCCGGGCACGGGGGCAGCGGCAAGTCCACCCTGGCTTTGCAGATAGCCGCTTCCGTGGCCTCGGGCAGGGACTTCACCGGCGGGGTGTTCAAGTTCCACACCACGGGTCCGGCGCTGTTCCTGACCGCCGAGGACGAGACGGAAGACCTGGACGAGCGCGCCTACCACCTGCGGCGCATGGTCGAAGGCGAGGTGAATCTGTCCCGGCTCTACGTGGTGCGCGGGGCCGGGGACTACCGCTTCATGGAGCGGGACCGCTGTGGAAACCTCCAGCCCAGCGCCCGCTACCGCGAGGCCCTGGCCCTGGCCCGGCGCATCCGGCCCCGGGTTCTCGTGCTGGACCCGGTGGCCCAGTTCATGGGCGCGGCCTCGGAGCTGGATAACAATGAGATGGAAATCCTGGCGGCCCATCTCCGCGTCCTTCTGGCCGAGTCCGGGGCCGAAGTCATGTTCTCCATCGCGCACGTGAACAAGGCCAGTGGAAAGGATTTGGACTCAACGAAGAAACTGGAAACGGCCCTCGCGCCGGGCGCGGTGCGCGGGGCCACAGCCCTGGTCAACGCGCACCGCTGGCTTCTGACCACAGTCTCGGTCCCGCCCACCCTGGCGGCCACGCTGGGCGCTGCGAGCGACACCCTGCTCCAGGGCTGGCGTGTCGCCAAAAGCAACTACTCGAAGACCACGGGCATGAACTACTTCCGCCGCGGTGACGGCGGGTTGCTCGTGCCCTACAAGGGGGACTTCATGATGGACGACCTGAACCGCGTTGAGCAGGCCATCGCCGAGAGTGAAACGCCGCTGACCGCCAGGTCCGCCCTGGACGTGTTGCCCGTGGCCCTGGGCATGAGCAAGGCCACGGTAAAGAAGCTCATCGCCCAGGGCCTGGAGCTTGGCCGCCTGGTGGAAGAGGAACGCGAGAACAGCCGGGGCAAGTCCACACGCTACGTCATGGCCTGGTGGGGCGCGGACGTTGACGAGGAAATGCGTCGGCTCCTGGCGTAGGCGTCTAGTGGATTAGATCGATGGGGCCGGGGCAACCCGGCCTCTGCTTTTGGGGCCCCGTTATCCCGTCCATACCGTCCAGAATACCGTCCAGGCCCATACCGGCCATACCGTCCAGGGCATACCGTCCAGAGTACAAATGCAGTAATTACTGCATGTTGCATACCGTCCAACAGGCATACCGTCCAACCGTTTTGGACGGTATGCAACATATTGAAATAGTTGAACGTCGCATACCGTCCATACCGGCAATAAGAAAGGAGGACCTTCCTCCCCTTTCGGGGCGGTCCCCCTTTACCGGTTCCTCCGTTAATAACGGCGGCGGAGCCGAGGGCGCTCCGGCCGCCCAGGCCGGAACGAGCCCCCTGTGTCCAAGAACAAGATTTTAGCGCGGCGGGCGCGCAGCCGGTGCAGCTAGTCTTAAAACAGCGGGAGATCGCTGCACAGGATATGGATTAACGGGGTTGCAATGGGGCCGCTACTGGTAGCGGGGGGTCTGATGGAACAACGCCGGTTTCATGGGCCTTGCCCTGCGCCCGTGGAATCGCTTACACTTGCTTCGCCAAGGGCGGAGATTGCCCGGATGACCTCCTGGGAGACACCTCCGTAGGACACCGCGGAACGCTCCTCCTTGGCAACCGGGATTGGGCGTATGTTCGCCCCAGGCAATTGGTGCCCGGAAGTGCGCGCCCAACCCCGGCTTTTTATTTGGTGCCTGTGCGGGAGAGCCGCTTCCCACTCTCCCGTGGACCTGGGGCAGCATCCTATGCCTGGGGGCATGTATGGGGGCATAGGCGAAAAGCTGAATCGCAGTAGTTATTTTATTTCAAATGGTTATTTGAGACTTTCGGTTGACTCCACCCGCCAGTTTTACATCAAGCGTCCGCCGGATTCTCTCCTCCATTCCTGCTTTTTGTCTCCGCAGCCCTTGTTCAAGGCGGGGTGGGGCCAGCATGTGCGCCCGGGCGGACGGCTGAGCCGTCTTGACGGCCGAACGCCGGGAATGTACCGGTGTACGCGGTGGCAAGGCGATCTGTGTGGTCTGCGCGTCGAAGAGCCGAGAGCGATTGCTCCGTGCGCCCTGACGAGTTCCGAGGCCAACATGACGGCCGGCCTCATATCTGTAGTGAGGGACGCAGCGCATGCTCTCCAAATTCTTCCTGAACAGACCCGTTTTCGCCTGGGTGATCGCCATCATCCTCATGACGCTGGGCCTCTTGTCTCTGTACAAGATGCCCATCGCCCAGTATCCGCCCATCGCGCCGCCCTCCATCGCCATCGACGCCTACTACGCGGGCGCTTCCGCCGAGACGGTGGAGAACACCGTGACCCAGATCATCGAGCAGAAGATGACGGGGCTGGACGGCCTGCTCTACCTGAGCGGCACGAGTTCCTCGTCCGGCGCGGCGCGCATCGAGATGACCTTCGCGGCGGGCACCGACCCGGACGTGGCCTGGTCCAAGGTGCAGAACAAGCTCCAACTCGCCATGGCCAGCCTGCCGGATTCGGTGCAGCGGTCCGGCGTCAAGGTCAGCAAGTCCACGCGGAACTATCTGATCGTCGTCGGCCTGATTTCCGAGGACGGCAGCATGAACGGCGACGACCTGCGCGATTACGCGCAGTCCAAGCTGGAGAAGGTGCTGTCGCGCGTACCCGGCGTGGGCGAGGTGGAGAACTTCGG
>Ga0228536_1000876_pt1 | contig 41026 bp, 27 predicted proteins | sample SJ1Smetagenome_FD_168611 | JGI IMG/M metagenome (GOLD analysis project Ga0228536, IMG submission 168611) | Enriched culture of PCE-dechlorinating microbial communities from Ithaca, New York, USA - SJ1.S | ecosystem: Engineered > Modeled > Simulated communities (microbial... > Unclassified...
TTTCAGGCGGTTTCTCCTTCGTGGTCTGAAGAAAGCGAAGGGTGAATGGACATTGGTGTGCATGGCGTACAACGTGAAGAGAATGCACATAATTCGGACATCGTAAAAGGGAAAACGCCCCGGAGGTGAAACTTCTCCCCCCGGAGCGTTTAAAATGACGCTTTCGTATCCTGGAAGTTATGAACTCCGGAGCAGATGGAGCTCATGAGACGGAGTTTTGAAGGCCAGTCCGACAGGCTCCTAGGAGACGGCATCCCTTTCAGGGGAGAAGCGTTCATATTCCTTTCCGTCTATTATCTCCCTGAGTGCGGATGCCACGGCCAGGACGTCTCCGAAGGAGGAGTAGAGCGCAGTGGGGGCGAGCCTGATGACCCTGGGAGGACGAAAGTCGGGGATGATCTTTCTTTTTTTCAGGGCCCGGCAGATCCTCCAGGCCTCTTCATGTTCCACGGCCACGTGTCCTCCCCTGCGGACCTCGTCCCGGGGTGTTCCTACGGAGTAGGAGTAGGGCTGCTGTGACAGGGATCCATCAATGATATCCATGAGAAATGAAGTCAGAGCCAGTGATTTCCTCCGCAGCATCTCGATGCCGGCGCTCGCGAAAATTTCGAGCGAGGGGAGCAGGGTTGATGCCGAAAGGACGGGGGGAGTGCCGATCTGCCATCCTCCGGCAGTGCCGGCAGGATGAAATTTCAGGGACATGTCGAACTGTCGGGCCTTGTCGTATCCGAACCATCCTGCGAGTCCGGGTCGACGGGAGAAGTGCTTCCTGTTTACATAGAGGAACGCAGGGCTCCCCGGGCCTCCATTGAGATACTTGTAGCTGCACCAGAACGCGAAGTCCGCATCCCATTCCGAAAGGCGGTGAGGCACCGCTCCCGCCGAATGGGCGCAGTCGAAGCCGATGACGATGTTCCTGAGATGGGCCTCCCTGACGAGCATCTCCATGTCCAGGAGCTGGCCGCTGCGGTACAGGACTCCCGGCAGAAGGGCAAGTGCTACCGTGTCGTCAAAAGCTGCGGCAATGTCTTCCTCGTTCAGGCTTCTGCCGTCCCGTGATTTTACGAGCACGAGGTTCTTCTTCGGGTCGAGCCCCTTCAGCCGGATCTGGCTTTCCAGTGCATATATGTCGGAGGGGAAGTTCAACTCGTCCGCCACGATCTTTGTCCGGTTTCCCGACGGCTGGTAAAAGGTGCTCACCAGGGCATGAAGATTGATCGTCGTGGAGCCTGACATCACCACTTCATCGGCGGATGCCCCCATCAGGGGCGCCATTTTCCTGCCCAGTTCCTCCGCGAGATGGAACCACGGGGGCGATCCTGCCATCCAGCCTCCTATGGCCAGGTCTTTCCACTCTCCGAAGGCTTTTTCCAGGGCCTGGCCCGCTGCCTTCGGCGGCAGGCCGAGGGAGTTGCCGTTCATGTAGACCGTTGCGGGAGGAATATGAAAAAGATCCCTGAATGATTTAAGGGAATCCCACCTGTCCATTTGCTCTGCAAGGGTGCGATATTTCGGGAACCGGTCCTCCATGAGATGGACACATCCTTTCCGTTTCATAACCAATATTGGTTGAGAATACCACAACCGTGTTCTCTTCGACAAAAGAAAACACCCGTTTATTCCGGGGTTTATGGAGCATCTGCAGGGGGGGTGAGGAGCGGGGACGTAAAAAGCCCGGGAGATCTCACACCCGGGTCAGAGAATTTTTCTCCTTACGGATGACTGGTACATGGCGATTCCGGATTCGAAAATATACCACGCTGAGGCGGCCATGGCGAAAATTTCCTTTCTGCTTCCCTCCATCTTGAGTGCGGTTCCCACTCCCTGGAGAAGACTGATCATGGAGAATGCCGCACCGAAGGGATCGATGAAAGGTTTGACGGCTCCGGCCTCCTTCCCTTTTTCCACCAGGGAGGCGAGTTCATTCCTGTATTGGGAGGTTATGCGGCGGATTAGCCCCTGGCGTTTTTCCCCTCCGAAGGCCACCTCGTCGGAGAAGATGATCTGCATCACCGCAGGATTGGTGCGGATCAGGTGAAGATGAAGCCTAAAAAGGCATCCAAGCTGGTGAAGAATGTCTTCCTTGTGCCTGGAGACAAGGCAGATATTCTCCAGGATTCGGGATCCCGTTCTCTCTATAAGGGCATCGACAAGGTCCTCCCGGCCGTCGAAGTGGCGGTACACTGCCGAAGGCACCAAACCTATCCTCTCGGCGATGTCGCCAATATTCATTGCCTGGAGGCCGTTTCTGCCGGCTATTTCAAGGGCGGCGTCAAGGATCTGTTCCCGCCGGTCTTCTGTTCGCATCTTTTTTGTCCCCACGCCGGATCACCTCAAAAATATGTGAATGTGAATTCACTTTAACTTTTATTGCGGTAATAGTCAAGCGGAAGCTGTGCTGTGGAAGCTGTGCTGAAACATGAACATGCTGAAGCATGAAAATTGACAAAAGGGCATGGAAAAAAGACAATCGTGATACATCAATCTGTAAAAGGAGTGGAAGAAAAGATGAAAAAAATGACAGGGGCTGCTCTCGTACTCGTCCTGCTTCTGGTATGCGCCGCATCTGCGGACAGGGGGCAGATATGGCCTGTCCCTATGAAGTGGAGCGAGGACGCACAAAAGGGGATCATCCTCTCCAACGGGGAGGAGCAGGTGCTCATCCTTTCAACCGTTCTGAAGGCCGAAATTTCTTCCCCGGTGCTTGAATTCATTCCCTTCCCCTCCGAGCCCGCAGTTTTTCCCGTGGAAGGAGATCCCTTCGGGGCTGTTGAGAAACTGCTTGCGGAGAAAAAAATCGGAATGCGTATCTACGGCAAGGGGAGAAACGGGGGGGAAACAGTTTCAGTTCCTTCCGTCGCGGTTACATGGGAGGGGAAAATCGGCCCTCATGAAATAACTGTTATCCGGATCGATGACCCGGCGGGTTTCTCAGACTGGGTGTCCGGTTTTTTCAGCCGGAAAAATATTCAGGTAGAGGCCGATCTCTCGGGAATTGTCAAAATCGCCGGAGACTACACGGAACGGGGATACCGGTATTTTGTGTTCCACCTGGTCCATGCCGGGCCTGACGCTGCTCTGGTTGATCCCCTCGCCTACCGGTTTGCCTCGGGATCGCTCTACTACCCCCTGAAAACATCGAATATTGTAGGCGGAAACGGCGTTATAGACCTCGTTCTCCTGCTTCCCGGGTCGTTGGGGCTGAGGCACGGGCTTATGTCAGGCGTATTGAACGAAAACTTTGACTGGCGCCGCATCAAGGACACTCTTCCCGCCGATGGTGCGGGACGGTGGAACCTGAGTTCCTCAGCGAAGGTGGAACATGGAGAGATTCTTCCGGTTATTCCGGAGGGGGGAGACTTTTTCCGGCCAGGGGATAAAATTTACCTGCAGGCTCTCCGGTACGAAGGAGATTTGAACTTCATCGGAGACCTGGATATTCCCCTCCCGGGAATCCCTCCCTATGCGTTCAAACACGGGCATTTTATCAACCTCCCCGGGGAAAGCATACTGGAGAGCAGCGGAAGGGCGTATTACGAAATTATGGGAACATGGTCGAACGGAGAAATACTCGACCTGGTGGAGGCCTACAGGGCCAGGAAACCCGAATGGGCCTTTCCGGAAGGGGTGGAGGAATGCGTCCGCAATGAACAGTTTTTCCGGGAAAAAACGAAAAAACAGTGACGGAACGCTATCAAGCCCGGTCCGGTAATCCGGAATTCGGGAGAAGGGGAAACGCTTCCCTCCGGGTGACCATGCTTTTTACAGGGATCATTCCATTCCCGGTTCAGGGCGAAGAGGATCCCTTCCCAGGGGCTTCAGCGCCAGGAGGCTTGCCGCCATGGCGCAGGCGACGGCGAGAAAACCGGCGAAGTATCCTTCAGCGGTGAATGTTCCTGGAACTGCACCGGGGAAATGATCAATGATAAATCCTGTCCCCCACTGGAAAACTACGGCGGAGAGCACTGCAGTCATGTTCATTGCCCCGAACACGGATCCTCTTTTCCCCGCAGGTGAGATGGCCGTTATTGCGGCAAGGGAGAAGACCCCTCTCATTCCGGAGGTCATGCCCACGACGAGGGCCCCGAGCCCTCCGACCCAAACCGCCGGACTCCACCATGCCGCGGCGAGAAGAAAAAACCAGCTCAGGGAGTTTGCGGTGCTCACTTTCCTCATTGCCGCAGGGAGGCTTGCGGGCGTGACGACCACACCGCTGGTGAGGATGGGGCCCATCATCATTCCCACACTGACGAGGGAACTCCAGAACCGTGCCGACGCTGGGGATGCGTCGAATGCCGCCGCGAACCAGGAGACTCCCCACAGCCCCTGGAATGTAAGCAGCGATGCGGAGGATATGGCCCACAAGGTTTGAAGCGCCCGAAGGCGCGGGGTTTTGAAGACGAAAAGAACAGCATTCCAGATACCCGGAAGAATGGAGAGCAATCCCCTGTCGGCATTCCCTGCAGATGAAAGGCGTATGGGATCCTTCGAAGCTTTTGTCATCAGGAAAAAGCTCATGAGAAGGGGGACCGCTGCAAGAAGGGCAAAGGTGACGGTCATTCCGAAGATGTCTATTGTGAACCCTAGCGGAGCCACTGAGACGATAGCGCCCAGGCTGGAAAGCCCCATGTTGATGGCCGCGTAAAAACAGTATCGTTCGGGAGGAAAGGCGAAGGCCTGGAAGACGAGGACGGCGGAGTACATGGGGGCCACGCCGAACCCAGAAAGGAGACGCCAGGCACCGAGAGTAAACGGAGTGCGGACGAGGGTAAGCAGAAGGCAGGAAGCAGCGGTGAGCAGCAGGCCGAAGATCACTACCCTTACAGGGCCGTACCGGTCGTGAAGAACGCCGGAAACCGGCTGAAGAAAAGCGTAGGCGTAAAAATGAACGCTGGAGATGAAGCCGATAAGGGACGCGCTCATTCCCAGCCGTACCCCTTCGAGAGGCAGCACCACCGAGGCCGAGATACGGAAGAAAACGGTCAGGAAAAAAGCCCCCACAAGCAGCAGGAAGAGGGGAAACGACGAATCAGAGAGAAGATCATGAACGGTTTTTTTCGATAACGACACTGCAGCTTCACCTTTGCTTCCGTTGATTTGCAGAGAAGCATACCACAGGAATGTACGGGGAAGAAGGGGAAATCCGCCGAAATAGGGTTGATAGCCCGTACATGGATGGTAAGATAAAAAAACACTGTATCCGGAGGATGGATCATGAATCAGAAACTATGGAAAACTACGGCATGCCCCTACGACTGTCCTGACGGATGCGCTCTGCACGGCTGCTTCGACGGGAAGGCCGTGACCCTGGAGCCGAACCCTGATCTTCCCTATTCCACCTTCCTCTGCGGGAAGGGGAAACGGTGGGCCGACAGAGCCACAAGTTCGGCCCGGCTCTCTTCCCCCCTTGCCCGAAAGGAAGGGAACCTCGTTCCCGTCTCCTGGGAGGAGGCACTGGACCTCTGGGCGGGAAAGATCCGGGAATCGGTGGAACGGAACGGGCCGTTGTCTGTCATGTACCTGTCCAGCGCGGGTTCCATGTACTTCTCGAAAAAACTGCTGCCTCATGTCTTTGCTTCCCTCGGAGGATACACCACGAAGATAGGAAACCTCTGTTCCTCGGCAGGGAGTTTCGGTCTTAAGCAGACCTTCGGCGAGGTTCCGGTCACTCCTCCCGAGACCGTCGAAGCCCATTCCCTGGGCGTACTCTTCTGGGGCAGGAACGCCCTGGAAACTCATGCCCACGTGGTACCTGTCCTGAAGAAAGTCCGGGAACGGGGAGGGGAGATAGCCGCCCTTGAAATACGAAACACTCCGACGACACGGTTCGCCGACCGGTGGTGGCGGCTTGCTCCCGGCGGTGACTGGGCCCTGGCTGCCTGGCTCTGCCGGAGGATCCTTGACGGGGAAAAGGATTTCGCAGGCTGGCGGGAGCACACTGCCAACCCGGGGGAGTTCGAGTCGGCCGTGAAAGGGCTTGACAGCGGTTCCCTTCTTGCGGCGGCAGGACTGAACGGAGAACAGGCGGAAGACGTATATTCCTGGCTCCTCCGTTTCTCCCCGGTGACCCAATACCCGGCCTTCGGTGCTCAGCGCTACCTTCACGGCGACATGCAGTTCCGGTGGATCGGCGCCCTTGCTGTGCTTCTCGGGGCTTTTTCGCAAAAAGGCGCGGGGCTGGCCTTCAGCAAGGATGAAATGGCCCTCTTTCCTTCACGGCTCTCTCCGGCTCCCGCTCAGGTCAGGTCCCTCTCTGTCTCGGGGTGGCCGGTAGAACTTGAAGGTCTCGAGCCACCCGTTGAGGTGCTTGTTGTTTCAGGGGCCGACCCTGTCCGCCAGAATCCGGCGTCGGACCTTGTGAAGAAGGCCTACGAAAAAATCCCCTTCACCGTGTGTGCGGATTTCATCCTCTCGGACACCGCCGGGGCATCCAGCCTGGTGCTGCCCATAACCACTTTTCTTGAAGAGGAAGGGGACTGGAGAGGATCCTACTGGCACAGCTATCTTGTCCGGAGCCATCGGGTGCTTCCTCCCCGTCCGGGCGCTCTGGAGGAAACGGAGATCTACACACGGCTTGCCCGAAGGCTCGGACTCGACTGCGACCTGAACGCCATGAAAGAGGAAATGGACCTGGAGATGCGGTCTTCTCCGATGCTCGAGCCCGTGGGGAAAGGAGTCTACCGGTGGAACGAGCCTGAATACTGGCGTTCAGGGGAAAAAAGGGCAGTCCTGCCGGTCCGGGTACCGGAAATTGCGAAGGGGCCTGCCGGGTACCTCCGGCTGGTCACCGTACACAGAAAAGAATATATCAACGGCCAGAACTGGGATGTTCCCTCCGCAGCAGAGATCCCCGTGCTTTCCATGAACCCTTCCGACGCAGCGGGCAGGGGGCTGAAAACCGGGGACAATGCGGTGGCGGTAAACTGCAGAGGAGGATCGCTGAAGGTGAGGGTCGCGGAAGACCTGTCACTTGGCAGCGGGTACTCCATCCTGCCCCAGGGAACCAGGGGAGTGAATCTTCTTACCGATCCCCTCGTCAGCCCGGGGTCGGGCGCACCGTTCGCCGAGAGCTGGATCACGGTTGAGAAGGCCGGTGTGCCTGTTCAGGGAGGATCTGTATGAAAATGCGGCTTGTTCTGTACATTGTGGGGGGATATGCTCTCCTTGTCCTCTTCGCCTTTCTTCTCGCCGATTCGCTGGTCTTTTTTCCCCGCGGGGAACTGAGGACGGATCCTTCCGAACGGGGGCTTGAGTACGAGGATGTGAGCTTCCGGGCAGGTGATGGCACTCTTCTTCACGGATGGTTTCTTCCCGGGAAGGGGAGGGGAACCCTCCTTTTCTGTCATGGGAACGCGGGAAACATCTCCCATCGCCTCGATTCCCTCGAGATTTTCCACAGGCTGGGACTTTCGGTCTTTCTTTTTGACTATCGGGGATACGGAAAAAGCGGGGGAAAACCTTCCGAAGAAGGGCTCTACAGCGATGTGGAGGGCGCCTGGCGCTGGCTGGCGGAAGAGCGGGGAATCAGGCCGGAAACGATCGTCCTGTTCGGCCGTTCCCTCGGAGGTGCCGTGGCTGCATGGGCAGCGGAGAAACATTCCCCTGCCGGGCTCATCCTGGAGTCAACCTTCACGTCCCTTGCTGATATCGGGAAACACCACTATTTTTTCCTCCCAGTGAAACTGATAACGGGGGATTCCTTCAATACCCTGGACCGGATGAAAAACATCACCTGCCCTGTCCTCGTGGCTTCGAGCCCTGAAGACGAGATCGTCCCGCCAGAACACGGCAGGATCCTTTTCGAGGCGGCCCGGCAGCCGAAGCGTTTTCTGGAGCTGACGGGAGATCACAACAGTGGTTTTCTTTTCACGGGGCAAAGGTATATTCAAGGGCTGGAAAGTTTTCTTGGTGAAATTCTAGAACAGTAACCAATCCTAACCCATATTCAATCGATATGGGCACCTTTTGTGCGTTTTTTAGCGTTATTTTTGGTTTTTAATAGGCTTTTGCCTATTTTAAATACACTACGCCCCTGTCGGCGCCAGCATGCCCCTTCGAACCATGTACAGGTTCGAAGGGGTAAAGAGCACGAAAGCAAAGTTCGTGTTTTTCGCCAGCCCTCTGTACCTGACCTTTGAAAAACCGAAGATCTTCTTCACTGGGAGGAAAAAGTGTTCAACCCGACTTCTCGTTTTCGAGAGCAGACGGTTCGTTTCTTTGTCTTCCTCAGTGATTTTTTTGTTTTTCGTTCCAAACGTCCAGGTAAGGTCAAGTACACAGGTCGCATTTTTCGTGATTTCCTCCGTCTTGCCCATGTAGGCAGAGTCGCTGAAATAAGGATGATAAAGAAAGAAAACGGGGAAATGAAAACGGTTCATTTCCCCGTCCTGGGACCTATCCCTTTACTTGAGGGAACGAACCTGTGGATTTAGGATACATTATCCAACTTGACAAAAAATCAATAATCAAATATTTTAAAAAAGTTAAAAAACAACTTTTTTACATGCACATAACCTGCTCAAACATTGGCGGAGGAAAGAGAAAAAGCAATGTCATTTGCTACATGACATACCTTTTGGAAAGAATCTCTGCGCTGTTCTTCATACGAGAAAATCAAAGGCGGGCCTGAAAACCACATCCTTTCGGTGGATACCTTCCCGCAGATCAATGGTTAGGCAACAGATTCCAAAGAAACCTAATGCTTTTTGTATGTAAAAACCAGCTGAAAATTAGGTAACCTCAGAAAAAGTCTCCTGAAAATCACCTTGTTACCTCGTAAAAATGTGCTATAGAGATTGTCTCTTACTCCAGACCATACGGGGAGATGAGGACCGATGAACCGCCAGAAAACTCTTGCGAACGCCTCCACCTTCGAAAAATACAAGAAGCCCACAAAGCGGGAAAAGTTCCTCGCGGAAATGGAGCGGGTCGTTCCCTGGAAGGAACTCTACTCCCTCATCGAACCCTTCTATCCAAAGGCAGGCAAAGGCCGTCCCCCGGTAGGTCTGGAGCGGATGCTCCGGATCCATTTCCTGCAGAGCTGGTTCAACCTCAGTGATCCGGCTGCCGAAGAAGCCCTCTACGACATGGAATCCATGAGGAGCTTCGTCGGTATCGATCTCGGAAACGAACCTGTTCCCGACGAGACCACCATCTGCAAGTTCCGTCATCTTCTCGAGGCCCACGGCCTCGGCGAGCGAATCTTTCAGGAAGTCAACGCCCACCTCGAGGAGAAAGGACTGAGACTCTCCGAAGGGACCATCATGGATGCCACCATAATCAACGCCCCTTCCTCCACGAAGAACCAGGACAAGAAGCGGGATCCCGACATGCACTCAACGAAGAAAGGAAACCAGTACTACTTCGGCATGAAGATCCATGTGGGAGTGGACAGTGAAAGCAGAACTGTCCACAGCCTCGTCACCACCCCCGCCAACGTCCACGACTCAAAGATGGTGGAAGACATCCTTCACGGGGAAGAAAACGCCGTCTTCGGCGACTCGGCCTACATGGGCAAGACGGAGGAGATCGCGAAAAAGGCACCCTTGGCGTTAGACCTGACCCAGACCAGAGGAACGAAAAACAGGAAACTCACCGAAGAAGAGAAAGAAACGAACCGCCTGCTCTCGAAAACAAGAAGCCGGGGGGAACACATCTTCCTCATAGCGAAAAGGATCTTCGGCTTTTCGAAGGTCAGATACAAGGGACTGGCGAAGAACACGAACTTCGCCTATGTGCTCTTTGCCCTGTCGAACCTGTACATGGTTCGAAGGGACCTGCTGGCGTTGACAGGGGCGTAGTGTATCCAAAAACAGGCAAAAGACCATAACAAACCAGAAATAGCAATAAAAAATGCAAAAAAGCTGCCCATATGGCATGAATATGAGGTAAAAAGAACACAGGAAACGGATTCGGCTGTCAAGGTTCAACTTTTGGACGCTGGATCGGTTCTTGTTCAGAGGTTCCATAACAAGAATGTAAATAACATCAGTCTCCAGACCAGGAACGGAGACTGATGTTTTATGCAGAAATCGATATACTCGTTCTATCGTCGTTAAACCGTTATCTGTACCCCGCTAACAAGGCTTCGATTCTTCGCAATTCCTCGGCACTGTCCATTGCCCTCCAGATATAACCTATCAGAGAACTCACACCAATCACTACCAACATGGTGCCACCCGAGAGAACTACTGCTCCACCTGCTATTCCCCATCCGCCTGCTGCTACTGTACCACCACCAAGCAACGCCAGTGCTGCATTTGTTGCCGTGATGCCTGCAAGGGATGCTATCGCAGTTCCCGTACTTGCTGTTCCAAATGCAATTGCACTCCCCATAATTAGGTAGGCTGTTGCAGCTCCAGCTAATGTGGACACAGCTCCAGTCAGCATCATTCTATTGGCACTCTTCCAATCGGTGAGGCCAAGAATGGCAGAACCATACGCAAGTATTGCAGAGGTCAATAATCCTCCCGTTACACCGCCTACAATATTAGAAACACCTTCCGCGCCTCCCAGCTTGTTGAGGCTTTCTCGTATAGTGTTCTTTAGGGTAGAGGAAACATTCGGAGAGTTGAGCAAGTAGTTGATCCCATAATTGATCCCTGTGCTGGCTTGAATACCGAAATAAACGCCAGCGGAAACGGCTCCCCCAGTAAGCGCAACATCGCGTGCTCCGGCGATGATGTTGTCGGAAGAGAAGTTGCCTTGCCAAAGAGTGCTTAGGGTAACGAATACTGCAGCTATTCCGGCAGCATACAAGCCACTCTTCGCGCCTTCTCTCAAACCCAATTTTATGCTCCACTTCGGGTTTTCCGAATACCGTGTTGCAAGGTTGGCGACAGCTTTATCTCCTTCTTTTTGGGCTTGTGCTACAATAGAATCTGCTTTTTGTATAGCTTCATTGGCAGATAGTCCATTGCTTTCCAGGCTTTTTGCAATCGAGTCCACTAGAGACTTTTTGAACATTTCCTGATGTAGCGGAGATAACTGCGAAAAGGTTTTTCCCGATATCGTTTCAATCGTTCGTGTAGACACCTTGTTACCGGCGATATCTATATCTACTTCCGAAATTTTAACATTCAATGTCCCGGTCTTATTATCTACACCAATATTGAAAAGACGGCTTTTGATTGGGATTTTCCCTTTCGCAGCTCCGTCCATGAACTGTATTTGCAAATCCAATTGTTTCGAAAAACTTTCATCCAAAGGATTGTCTGAGTAATATACGTAGGATCCTGATTTTTTGTCATACCATACCTTTACGTATTTTCCTTCTGCAAGCGGAATTGTAGAAACTTTACTATCAGCAGCTACAGAGGGTGGAGTTAATGAACGTTGAATTCGTCCTCCCTCCCAAAGTTTTTTTATTCTGGAATGATGTTCAGCAGTTATTTCCAAACGATTTCGTATCCATTGAGGACTCATTTGCCTGCCGTCCTGGGTCATGCCTAATTGGCTTGAACCGAACTTACTTTCCACAACCATAAGGCTTCTAGGCCTTCCCTTAGAATCATACTGCATAAAAAGGCCATCGATTCCGTTACGGGAAGGCCTTCCCAAAGCAGAAAGACTCAGTCCATCCTTTCCGCGGGAAACAGTGCCAGGGTCGATCATGTACCACTTTTTGCTTGCTGATAAATCTCCACCCTCGGTAAAGTAATGTCGCATAAAAGACTCGCCGAAATCTCCTCGGAATATGTTGCTGGAAATCCCCAGATGAGATTGATAGGAAATAGAAGGTGCTACAAGGAGAACGGCTGCAGCAGAACCTCCTGAGGCAACCGCCGACAAGGGAGCGAAATACGGCCCCTGCTCACACCAGAGAGGAGTTTGTAAGGAAAAAGACCAAAGAATCACCAACGCGATTCTTTTAAAAAAAGGACTAGCCATACAATCATGCCTCCTTAAAAGTCCTCGAGTTTTTGTTTGGACCAAAAGGCAATGTTTTTGCTGAGCTCCTGTTTTTGTTCTTCATCAAGCATATTGTAATAGTATGAAAACACTTCATTAAAACACTGCATAGCTCCAAAATTAAGGAGGCGTGTATCTATTTCTGCAAAATTTGCTCGTAAATTTTTAGCGACTTTCTCTTTGTCGGTTCTCTTGTAAAACGCATCGTCCTTTTTAATGTTGGCTACCGCCCGTTCTATATTTTTTATAGCCCACTGATTATAACGGGCCAACTGTTCCTCCTGCCAGAGGACCTGAGCGGTCTGGATAGAATCCATAATTTTTCTAAATTCGACGACATGGTCGGGTTCCGTTATAAACTGTGCATAAGGGCCGATATCCTGCATGGTTTCCGCAATTCCCTTTAGAACCGAATTTGCTTTAATAGAAGACATACGGTAGTTTGGAAGATTTAGCTTTTTAAAGCGAGCTTCTATCGCTTCTAAAGCGTCTTTTGATCGGTTCCTTGAAATCAAAGAAATGCTTTTATCGAGTTCTGTTTTGAGTTGCTCAAGTTCCGCCAAGTAAATGCCTGGTAGGTTTGCTGACATGCCAACCGCCTGTTGGAGAGAGGATTCCGCTGCATTGAAAAAATGGAGCTGAAGTTCTGTTTTCTTCTCGCTTCCGAGTTTAATGAACTGCCGCACTTGATGAATAAGAGAAGAAACTGTTAATCCAACACGGTATTCAGTCTCAATTGTTTCTGCCTCGCCCCCTGATTCAGGTAATTCCCCAAGTATATGTAAAAGACTATCAAGATGCTCACTAACAGACTTAGATAACCTTGCCTTTTCGATTAATTTTTGTATCTCCTCAGTTTGAACATTTTTTGCGATATCTAATGGTTTTTCTTTTCCCAAACCATTCTCTTGCGTCAAACGCTCAGATATGTTTTCTCTTGCAGCAGCAACTTTTTCCATCATAACAAGAAGTCCGGGAATTTCAGACGGTGAAACAAGAACAACCTGATTGTTTAAGAAATTATCAAGAGAGTTCATATATCCCATTGCATCAATCCCTGCTCTTGATTCCGCCCAATTTAAAATTACTTCAACATATTGGCCAATAATATTCATATTTCCTGGAGAATTCGCCAATGCATTGGCGAAATACATTGTTGAAAGAAGGATATCCCCTTTTTGTAAAGCTGAAACTCCCAAATCGAATGCATCTTGGGTTGTATTTAAAACATTTTCATTTCCTTTACCTTCAGAAACACTTGATGCATGCATTGGAACCGATGAGAGGAAGAGAGACATTGCGGCCACAAATAAGGCCATGCGCAAAACAACGAAAACAGGCGATTTTGAAGAAAAATTCTTTTGGACTTTTTTCAATATCATTATTGATCAGCTCCTCCTTTTATGATTAATAGTTTTATATAGATATTTCAGAATTTTTTTCTGAAACAGTTCAGCTAATCCCTGTAAATACAAGCTGTTTTTCAGATTTCGATTTATAAGGAACAGCAATGATTCCTTCCATACGCTTTTCCAAAACGATGTTTTTTCTTTTTGAAGGCATTCAGCTGTTCCTCCTCGGAAACAATGGACTTGCTTCACGCGTTCCGCTTGTTAGAAAGACCTCTTTTTAGCCGTTCTTTAATCATGGCGATCGAAATTGCGCTTTTCTTTTTCCTGGTGGCCTCAGCCTCACGGCATGTCCTGTCGACGCAGGCCTTGAATAAAGCCGAGGGAACGGTAATATCGGCTTTTTGTCCTGCTTCGGGGAGTTTCAGGTCCCAAAACAATGTCTGTTCATCTTTTTTCTGACGAAGAATATCCAGAGGAACGTTGGCAACAATCGTTTTTTCCAGATCTTTCCAGCGTTGGTCGAGTTTTGCCACTGAATCCCAAAACGGATTCTCCTCTTTCATTCCTATTGCTGAAAGGCTCCCCAAGACCGCCAAAGCCAGAACGCTTTCAACTTCCCTTTCCGCAGTTGCCGCAAGGCTGTTCACAGTACGGGTACCATCGCGAAGCAGAGGCATGCCGGCGGCAAGTTTTCCCTCGGTTTTCCTTGCTTTGTCCCGGAGCTTGGAAAGGAGAGAAGACAATTCAGATGGATCTATCGCGCTCTCTTCCACATCCGCTATCTCAGCCGCCTCGGAAAGGCTTGCCACTAGACTGCACCCCTTCGGTGTCCTGACGGCAAGAGCTCGGATGTTCCGGTGTGCAAATTCTTGACCGCACTCGATCTCCACCACCCCGGAAGGATCCGGGATTCTTTCGAGGACGAAATCAACAAGCGATTCAAATATGGGATCTCCGTATGTGGCAAAATGGAGTCTGCCCCTTAACCCCGGAAAGCCCTTTTCATACAGCCCCCTGTCGGTCGTCAGGCAGGTTCCCTCAGGTATGCCGGGAATACTGTTCAACTCCAGAATTTTATTCTCTGCTCCGTCCACAGGCTTGCAGGCCAGAGTTCTCAAAAACTTGCTTGAAAACAGGGTTTCCCAAATCTGTTCCAAAGAGACGGGGTGTTCTTCTCCACTGTTTTCCTCGAAAAGGCGTCTGTAAAAATCGTATTGATCCTCCGCGGGCATTTCCAAGCCGGAAATACTGCTCTTTTGCTTTTCTATCCGTTCGGAGGCTAACGTGAGCAAAGCATCCTCGTCGAGTTCCCCGCAGGCATACTTGCTGAACTCCTCCTCATAGAGGGGAAGCAGGGAAAACGGCAGAGAACCAACCATCCGTCTCGCTTCTCCGAGACGTTTCAGCAGGCGGCCGTAAATCACTTCTTCCACCGATCCAAAAACACATAGGTTCTGCACATAAATCTCGTCATGGGTCTGACCGATTCGATCAATCCGGCCTATCCTCTGTTCCACCTTCATCGGGTTCCATGGCAGATCAAAGTTCACAAGAAGGTCGGCGGTCTGGAGGTTCAGCCCCTCCGCCGCGGCGTCAGTACACAGCAGAACATCAATTTCTCCCCGAAGAAAACGCCGTTTTACATCTTCCCTGTCGGTGTTTTCAAGGCGGGCGATTTCAGGATTGAAAAAGGCGCAATACTTTCCGCTGAAGACACCAATCCTCATTTTGGGGTCTCTCTGATGAAGATGATTTCGAATATCATTGAGGGTATCGAGATACCTGGTAAAAATCACTGCCTGACGTATTCTCCCTTTGCTGCGGCGCGCCTGCAACCTTTCCAGCAGCTCCTTGATTTTCGAAGGCACATCGTTCAGCGACTTAAGTGCCTCAATGAGTTCAGAAAGTTTGCTCCTTTCCCACTCCAGGTCTTCCGGAGAGCGGTTCTCAAGCACACTATCCAGGAAATCATTCTCTTCGTCCCTTTCTTCAGGATCGAAGCTCTCTTCCTCCGGAGACAGTCCCATACACTGGAGCGTGGCCTCAACTTTTTTTCTTCTACGAACAAGGGACCTCAGCAGGGCAAAAAATGACGAGGAAAACCGCTGCCTGAGGAAACTCAAATAAAAACCAAGGCTTATTTTCCTGCTTTCTTCAGGCGATCCCTGTTCGATCCGCTTTCGGAGCTCGGAACAGTAATCCTCCAGGCTGTCATAGATCAGCTGTTCCTCAGGTGAAAAAGAGATCCCCGGCAAGGGCAGGATATTCCTGGCGGCAAGGTTGGCCTTCAGCTCTCCATTTTTCCTGTAAACTGAAAGCAGTTCCCGGGAATGGCGCATCATGACCCTTGAAAGAGGGGCGCCTGCAAACAACAGCCGGCGAATGTATTGCAGTTCTGGCTTGATCGGGTCCCGAACCCCTTGTAGCCAGTCGTTCATGACTTTTTTCCCGTATCCTTGGATGATGCCTTTCTCCAGATACTCCCAGTACATAGGATCTTCCTGTCTCAGCCGTTCAACCGCTCTTCTCAAAATAGCCCATTCCGTTTTTGAAAGATTTTCGCCCTCGATTATTTGGCTGAGAATATCGTAGTAAAACCGAACGAGGGAGGGAGAGGACTGAAATGCCCCTCCCCTCTCCAAAAGGCTGAAAAGATCAAAGGCCTCTATCCAGTCGAGCTGAACCGGTGTTGCCGTGGCAAGCCAGAGCGATTCCGTTTTTTTTGCCGCGATATGCTCCACCGTCTTGAAAAGGTTTCCATATTCTGGCCAGGTACGGCAGCTGTCCTGGGTGGCGGGATTCTTTCTCCTTGCGTAGTGGGCCTCGTCCACAAGAGCCACATCAAAGACCGGAGCCTGGTGAAGGGTGTCTTTCCGTTCCGGTCTCACCAGCAATCCGGTGGAAATGATGCACAGGTCGGGTTCAAAAAGGCCAGCGCCCTTTCGCACATTTTTCTCGGGGAAGATCGTTTCGTGCTGGACAGACGCCCCCGGAACGCAGAGGCTGAAGGGCAGGAAAAATTTCTCCGCCATCTCCCTGTGCCATTGCCGGGTAAGAGAGGCAGGAGCGGCGATAAGGATTCTTTTTGCCATTTTGGAGAGGATGAGGGAGCGGAACGCAAGCCCGGCTTCAATGGTCTTCCCGAGCCCCACTTCGTCGCAGAGCAGATAGCCTGCCGGCCAGCTTTCCACCAGCCGCCTGGCCACCACTTTCTGGTGAGGCCAGGGCTCCACCGGCGCCGTTTCCATTCCGGCCCAGACTCCGCCGGGCATGGAGGGAGCAAGTTTCATGGCCTTGAAGGCAACCCATTCCTTCAGTGTCGGCTCAGGAGGAGCCGCGGCGCTCGAACCGTCGATCTCAACAGGAATCTTTAGATTTCTTCCGAGGGAAATCAACCTTGCCCGAACGGCTTCCGGCAGTGACAGAACCCTGAAGTGCGGATGGTTGTTGTTCCAGAGGCTTTCGAAATCCTTTTTCCCGGTTTGAATCCTTTCGGGAGCCGGGAAGTTCCACCAGGACAGGTCAAGACTGATATTTTCCGCATTCCGCACTAGCGCGGTTTTCGATTCGTTCAGCGAACCGGATACACGGATACAGTTGCCGAAGGCATCCTCGAAAAGAGCCCATTTTTCATGGACATACCCGTCCACTTTTGAATCGGCCGGCAAAGGGTCTCCTTTGCTTCCATGAACCCTGAAGGCGACCCGGACTTCCAGCATCCCCCGGGCAACCATCCAGCCGAGGAGCTCCACCCCTCTCCGGACATCGTCAGGCCAGCCGGAATCTACGAGTTCCTGCTCCAGGGACTTGGTCAGGCGGGTGCCTTCTCCTTCCAGAATGGCGGCCACATCATCGGCGTCGAGATCCGCACCGGTGATCAGGCGCATCTTCCCCCCCGAGGCGGTGAAGGCGGAGAACCCCTGGGAGGCAGCCGCAAGGGAAGAGGACGTGAAATACCCCGCCACTCTCCAGTAGCTGACGGACCTCTGAAGGGCGGGAATATAAAAGTCGTGGAGGATGTCCACGGGAGAATTGTCCTCCTTCAAAGAGGACGTCCTGTATTCGTAATTCCAGTGGTAGTCTTTCAGGCTCCGGTGTCCGGTATTTTCTCTCATGGCATCCTCCGAAGGGTTTTTTCAAAAGGCTGCAAGACCGAAGAGAATACTTTCCCCCTCTTTTTTCAGATCCTCCTGCCCTACCCTGTCCGTCCATACCCGAAGCAGGGCTTTCACGACGGAAGCCTTGTCCCTGGCCAGCCGTTCCATGTAGCCCCTAGCCGAAACCTCTGCCCCCGTGCGGTACGCCAAAATCAGCCCGCACAGAAGATCCCACTCCGTCTGGGGCGATTTCATCCGTCTCGGATCACGCTCCTCCGGAAGAGAAAGCCGAAGCTTGCTGCCTTTCCGGAGGAGCGGGGCGGCAAACCCCGTTTCTTCGGCGCCCGCCCCGGCGGCCCTTCCTGCACCCCCATCCCTGTTGACCCCGATAAACCTGCCGTTGACGGCGTAACCGGCGGTCCGCTCTTCAAGGGCAATGTTCATGGACCGGGAGAGGTTCAGCCCCTCGTCATAAGCAAAGGCCTTCAGGCCGAAAAGGCCGAGGAAGAGCACCGCCATGGCGGCTTCCGGGGAAAGGTCGGAAAGGTGGAACCGCCCTCCGGCGATACGCTCCATCTGGGCCTCGGCCACCACTCCGGAAGCCTCCAGCATGGCACGCCGTGGCCCGACGGCCTCGTCGCCGTCATATACAGGCCACGACCGGGAAAGCACCTGAAGGGCCCTGCCGTAGCACGACACCATCTCGTCCACAGGGTTCAGCCTGAGGGGCGCAAACTGTTCGAGCCCTTTCCTCACAGCCTCCCGAATCTGCTGCTGCACTCCCCTGCCCCCGAAGCTCCAGGAAGAAGGCTGTCGAGCTTCCTCATCCTGCCCCTTGCGGCAGGAGATAAAGATGGAGCTTTGTGTTGCTGCGATATTTTGATGGTGAATATCAAGTGCCCCTTCTGATTCGACAGGAATGGAAGAAGTAATAATCCATCCCTTTTCAATCAGTGCCTTTGTCAGGGTTTCCCAGGCATCCTGGCTCTTGTGGGTGAACATCATGGTCATGATGCCATCGTCCTTCAGCACCCTGCGGGCTTCTTCAAAAATCTCCCCCATCATCCGTTCATATTCAGCCTTGGCTTCCTGTTCCCCTCCGTCCCGTTCGGGGTTGGCCACGGCTTCATCCTCCTTGTTCACAAGTCGGCGGATGAACAGGTCGGGGTAAAGATCGCCCAGGGTGCGCTTCTGCCAGACGTAGAAATAATCCGAAAGTTCCCCGTACTGGACATTGTTGTAGTAGGGCGGGTCGAAGCAGATCACCTCCACAGTTTTGTTCCCTATAGAGGGCATGGATGCAGCCGTTCCGTTCAAGAGCATCAGGGGAGGATTTCCCTTGGTGGATTTGTGGACGGGCTCAAGCAGTGCGGCGATCCCCTTGTAGGCATCAAGAATCTGGGAAAGGCCCCAGGCTGCGCCGGAATTGGGACCTGAGAAAACCATCTCTCCGAAGGTCCATTTAAATGAATAATCATGTCTTGTAAAAACATGTGCAATTACGCCTCTACTTGCATGCCACATCGTTTGGCGTCCGTTGTAATCAAGCCCTTTGTCCAGAGCAAACTGCAGGTAGGTGATAACCGCCTTCCCCTTTTCGGGTCCGAGTTCCTTCAGGATTAACGGCTTCAGGCGGTTCAGTTCCTCCGCAAGGGCCAGGTGACCGAGAAGCTGGCGGGGAGTGAAAAGGTCACACCATCTCTCGTATCCAGCCCGCAAAGGTTCCTTTGTTTTGTGCCCCTCCGGAATTTTCTCGGTTGGAATGAGCCCCATGTCTTCCCACCGGTCCCAGTTTTCTGCGAGCATTTTTTCTGCCTTTTCGAGGGCTTTCAGATCCCGTCCATTCGGGGGCCGGAAGAACCGGATCTTTTCAGTCTTAATTTTCCCTGCCCTGGCACCAGTAACGAACCGCTGAACCCGGCCGGCTTTGTCCAGTTTGGGCTGGAACCTCACGGCGGCCACAGCGTAGAGGCGATCTTTCCATCGCCCGAATTCTGACTCTCCTCTGCCCTGGAGCTTGATTTCATCGGCTTCGATACCCTGTCCGCAATGGACACAGGTTCCCTTTCCGCCCTTCACTGTGGCAAAATCAGGATTCTCGCCCCGGAGCCCTTTTCCCTTCGTCACACGATAGGTCCGGAAAGCAACGGTACCGTTTTTCTTCCTGCCGTCAGGAACCACCGCCACTCCCCACAGATCCCCAGCGGCCTTGGAAAGCCAGCATGTGTTCAGTAACGGAGCCTCTCCCCCGCAGTGAGGGCACGTAACCTGGCGGGTATAGAGATAATCCATAATTGATTCTTTCTGGAAAAGGCCAGGTTCAAAATTGTGCAAGGAACCAATTCGCTCCAATTCCTCCATTTCTTCGCCAGGTATTTTCCCTTCCGGGAATAAATCCGCAACACGTGCTTCTAATTTTTCAATTAACTTGCCACCCCAGAAATTAATGTTTTCCAGAAGTGATTCCCCAAAAAGAGACGGATAGTTTAATGTTGCCTCCAGAATCACGGAAGCCACTGGATTCAGTTCATTGACAAAAGTTGTAGCCCCCAGACGGAGGGATTCAAACGGTATAGAACCTCCACCTGCCGTCATATCAAGAACAGAAATTCCGGATTGAGGAGTCTTCGGGCTGGTTTCAAAAGCTCGTCCGTAGCCGTACATTTCCTCCGGTGCCCAATTCAATTCATCGCCTAACGTGTGCTTTACATAAGCATTGTTTTTGAACTCGATTCTTTCCTTCACGTGAGCAGGATCGGCGGCTACGGTGAGCACCTGGAGAGTCTTTCCCGTCGGCGGCTCCTTCAGAGGGGCGCTCTCTTTCTCCCATCGTTCCAATACTGGATGATTCCTCAGTTCGGGAAGGGATTTCAGGGCCTTGATCACCTTTCTGCTTTCAGCCCTTCGGCTGTTTTCCTTTTCAAGAGCCTGGAGCGTCCTTTCGTCAAAGTTCAGGGTTTCTTCTCCGTTTTCACTCCGTATCAACTGAGCGGAGGGGCCCGTCAACACCCAGTCGACTCCGGAAAGACGCACGATCTTTTTTTGTATCCCCAGTTCCTTCAGGAACCACCCCGCGTCGGTGTCTGCAGGAAGGATGGAGGCAAGGATGGCGGCCCTGCTTGGCGTGAGGGGGCGCCGTGCCCACCAGACATGGAGATAGTACAGTGGGGGAAGGGCCGAGCTCGCTCCCCGTTCCCTCTGGGTCTCCGCTCCCACCTGGTGGCATGGGAACCCACCTTCGATGAGCCTTCGGTCTTTAGAAAAGTCCATGGCGGCTTCCCCTTCAGCTCCGGCGCAGCTTTTCCAGCATCTTTTCCACTGCCGGGTCCTTCGGCTGGCCTGCGAGGACTATTCGAAGCCCCGACTGAGCCCATCGCCCCGCATCCTTTCCATAGTCCACAATTCGGGAGTGCCAGTAGGCCGCCTCTTCCCTGGTGAATTTTTCCACCCTCCTGGCTAGGAGTTCCGCCCTTTCAAGTTCCTTGAGCCTGTCGGTGAGCTTGAAAACAAGGGCGAGCTTGACGCCTGCCTCTTCATCCAGGGGCAGGTTTCCCCGAAATGTTATGGCGGCATCTTCTATCTGCCTGTGAAGTTCGAGGTGAATGCCTTCTTCATTCTGCACCCTCGAGATGATGCTCCTGATGACTGGAAGAAGGCGGCGAAGCTGATCGCCGTACAGGATACCCCTTTCTTTGAGTTCATATTTCATGGTTTTCTTCGCGGAAGATTTTTCCTTGTTTCCATCGGCGTCGGAATCCAGGTGCCTGCGCTCTTTTACAAGGACCACAGGAGCAGGGTATTTCGCATGTTCAGTGAAGCGAAGAATCCAGTCGGCCCTTCGGAGATAAGGTTTCGTGTATTCGTTGAAATGGGCTTCAGGATCGAGCCCCGTGGATTTAATTTTCCTCGCCATTTATCTTCCCTGCTTTCTTTTTTCGTTGATTTCCTGCACGAGGGGGCACGAGGGGTCGGGATCCTCAATCGTCAGGTAAATTTCGCTTTCCCCGGTAGGTATCAGCTTTTCCGCCAAAAGTGAGAAAATTTCTCCGAGATGTTTCATCGTGTCCGGAGATGCATCTTCTATCATGACGGAAATTTTCCCTTTTCCGGGCAGTTCGTACTCGGTAAGATGGAGGCGTTTCAGAGTGGATGTGGCGTTTCTCACGTAGAGCGACCCCAGTTTTTTCAGGAGGCCGAAAAACACATCCTGTCCCTCCCGTCCTGAAAGGGTCAAAGCCGATGGCACTGTATCAAGCCAGCCCCTTCGGGCAGCTTCTCCCTTTGTGATGACGACCTGCTCAGGCGTCAGTGTGAGGGCAAGGACGGAATGGCCTGAAAGCAGCTGCTCCGGTTTGTTCTGCTGGTCAGGATCGCCTTCGTACACCAATATTTTTCCATGGGCTGCCAGGGCCGCAATAGCTTCCTGAACGGAAGCTGCATCCACGTCATCCCGTACATTTTCCACTTCCGAACCTGCCGATGCGACCCGAAGGATGGGTTTCTCCTTGAGGACTTCAGTCAGAATCTCCTGTACCTCCTCGGGTTTGAGTTCAGCGGCAGATCCCCATTGTCTTGTTTTCGCTCCGGTGATGGTCACCAGGGCAAACCCCTTCTCAAATATAAGGTCAAGAGGGATGTCGGGATTGTCCGCATCATAGAAGCAATCAGGCCTGGCAGTCATTTCGTTGATTTTCCCCGCAAGGCACCACTTCTGCAGACGGATTCCTTCCTGGACTATTTGCCTGAAAAGCCCGGGGGCTTCAAGAATCGGCCATGCCCTTCTGCTGAAAAAGTAGGGGAGGATTTTTTCCACCGTCACGTAATCAGTGTTCTCAAAGAATAGGCCGGCAAGCACATTCAAAGACTCCCGGTGAATACCGTCCGCAGTAATGATTTTGCCGTTTTTCTTCAGCGCGATGCCTATCTGCTGGAGAACGGCCTCCCCTCCCTCGCCGCCCGCAGTTCGTATGTCTTCCACCCGGTATTTTTTCGAATCGTCCGCCGGGTAGACAAGGTATCTCCATGTCTGGCTCACCCGTGTTTCAAGGGCTTTTTCACGCTCCCGGAGCTTCGCCTCAAAATCCTGGTCCTGAAGGTGCTGGATTCGAATTCCGTAGTTCTGGGGATCATCCTTCAGCCGCTTCATGGCAAGAACGATTCGAGCGAGATCGAAAATCTCCTGGCGTATTTTTTCCCTGCGCTCTTCATTGGGGCTGAACATGTATCCTTCGGACGGAGCGACTATCTCAGCCATCTCGTGGACGAGGAGATAGACGGTATTCTGGTTTATTCTCGGGAGATTTTCCCGGACAGTGGTTATAAATACAGCAGGGTCCACGGTGCGTACCCTGGGAGAAAGCACACCCAGAATGGGACGGTCCTGCATATCCTCTATCTGGGAAGGTTCGGCCACGTCGGTCTTGATGATAAAGCCGGCAGAGCTGCCCTTTATGATTTTCCTCGCCTTTACCTCGATTTCCGTCAGAAGCTGCTCTTCAGACAGGCTTTTCCGAATGTTCGAAAGGGGAACATTTATTGTCGGCGTGGTGTTGGCGTAATACTTGTCGCTGTCAAAATGAAGATAGTATGCCTTTTCTGAGATAGCTTTCAGCGCTTCCTGCACCTGGGAGGGGGAAAGACCGGGACGGGACACGGCAAACAGGGCGTCAGGCTCATTGAGGCCGAAGACGTGGCTTTTGAGCCCCTCAGATTGCCCTGCAAGGCTATGAAGCAGTACGGTTTTCCAGGTGGCCACATGGTAGGGTATTTTTTCGGGGTGGGGGTTTTCCGTGTCCGCTTTCTCAGCATTGGATTTGCCTTTTTCAAGAAGCAGTGTGTCTGAGGTTCCGATGTCCGCGTTGATTACGGGCTGAAGGTCCGCGTTGTCCGTTCTGCCGATGAGCTCGGACACGGTTCGGGTGTCTTTGAAGTCCAGGTCGGAGGCATGGATCATGGGAACGTCGGTTCCGTTGTTCCACAGTGCTCTTACAGCCAGAGCAAGAATGCGAAGGACACCTCTCGTTTTCTGGAAGGTGGCGACTGTGGAGAGCTTGTTGTTGAGAAAATCCACCAGTGTAGGGTGGAAGGGATATGATTCCGCCATTTCCTTCATGAAGTCGTCCAGTCTGCCGTCAAGGGGCAGCAGGGAAAGGTTTCTGCTGTAAAACCCACGGTACTCCTCTGCCATCCGCTCCGCTTCCTGCCTGTCAATCCGTTCAAAGAGCCTCTTTCCGAGAACGGACGAGAGATCCTTCGCCTGGACGGGAACCACAACAGTTTCATCGCGGGCAAGCACTGTCGCAAGACCGCTTACTGCTCCCTCCTGTATCGCTATGGCGCGTTCTGAATCAATGTCCTGTCCGGAAAGATCCGAAAGGATTTTTTCCAGTTCCGCAGTCTGTGCGGAGAAGGCATCCCTGGAGCTCGCCAGGGTTACGACCACGGCGATGCGGGGGTTTTGTCTGGCGTAATCGAAGAGAGACATAAAAAAGGATGACAGCATATCCCTGGCCTTTGGGTGGGCGACAGACCACCTGGCAGCATAATGGGCCAGCTCGTCTATGAGCAGGAGAACCTTCCGATGTCCGAACACCTGCCGGAAATACTCTTCATCGGGAGAGTCAAGGCGATGCAGGTAACCTCCCACTTTTTCTTCAAGCTCCTTGCCACCCACCTGCCTGGCGATCTCAGCCCAGATGGGGAAAGGAAGGACATCTGATCCCACGGTAACGTAAATCGGGGCCTTTTCGCCTGCAACAGCCACAACGTCAACCTCTCCTGGTTCCGGCAGAAGGCTATCCTTCAGAACCCCGCTGACGACCGGGGCAATTTCTCTGCCTTTCTTCGCCAGGTGCATGCAGGCAATGAGCGTGTGGGTTTTTCCTCCTCCGAATCCTGTTTCCAGCCGTTTGAGCAGCGGAGCCGTTGTATCCCCGGATAGACGGGAGAAGACATCCTGAAAAACAAGGGCCATGTTCGGGGTGATATGGGTTCCCTGGCTGAAGAATACTTCAGCGTCAGTGTAGACGGGATTTTCAAGTGAACCATCTGTATAATGCCGGTGAACTTCGCTCAGGGACGCCGTAAACATCCCAAGATTTATATTGCCTGAGAGAAGATCTTTCCGTGGTGTACATGATTGCAGAACTCCCACTCTAATTCCTCCTTAAGCTTGGGTTTTCAAGGTCTTTACGACGCTGCTTCTTCGAAAAGAATTTCTGCATTAACGTACCTCTTAAAAGCTTCAATGGACCTAAAGCATCTGTACCCTGCCTGGCTGGCCATAGAGATGAGATCTCCATTTTCATTCAGTAAAATCGCTATTGGTTGTGAAAGGCCTTTTTGAACCCCTTCCGGCCAGGCAAGGTGGAAAATCCCCTTTGTTTGACCAGTCTCGGGATCAGGGTATTCATAACCAAAAATTCCTTTTGCCAAATGATTTTTTTCCATCCAGCTATTTATGTTTTCAATATCTTCTTCCTGTTCTTCTGTTAATTCATACCCCAGCCCGGTTTCTTCAATAGCTGCAGCAGTTTCATAGCCAGAAAGCCAGCGAATATCTCCGTGAAGAAGTTCTTCCAAACGAGTGTTCATTTCCTGTGCGAGAAGCTCTTTTCTTGCTTCCAGAAACTGAAGGAAATTCTCAACTCTCCATAGTTTAGGATCTTGAGGAATCCATTGTGAGGCCAGTACACCGTGATTCTTTTCCTCAAACTTGGGGAAATATTCTTCAGGAAGCCTGTCGCTGATTTCAATATTTGTTTCTTTTGTCTGAAAACACAAATTTGCCAAAGCATTTACCTCGGGCCTTTTATAGCCGTGTTTGTACAAAACTGCTTTGGGAAAAATATGGTGAACTTCAAGGCGGTTCATGGATCCCAAAAGAGATGCTTTCAGCTGAATTCCCTTTCCCCAATCGAGAGATGCTCCCATTCGGGTGAGAAGATACAACACCGGATAAAATCGAGCCCCAAGACTCCATCCTCCAAAATGCCCAGCCTCGACCCTCAGCCCTCCATGCCAAAGACGGAGTTTTTCCAGCAGTTTGTCAAGACTTCCCTCTGGGCCTTCAAGAAGTTCCAGATCCTGATCAATAAACGATTCTGTCTGGCCTGAGAAACGTCCCCACATGCCGGCCTGGATGAACCAAAAAAGAAGTTTATCCCTCTCGATCTCCGTCATCTTTTCTTTTTTCTGCTCAAGGTATCGCACCATAACCGGGATGGCATACCGGCCGAAAAGGACCCTGTCATGATCAAGCCCAAGCCGGCTCGCAATCAAGTTGAGCAGATTATCTATGTGCTTTATTGCCCGGCACAGGCCATCTTCAATCTCTTGTTTATTCCTGTCGTGGAGAAACTGAAATTTAGCTTCGCCTGTAATAATTGTATTTACTGAACGAAGAAGCCAATCGAGCGTAAATTCATAGCCGGCTTTTTGCCATTCCTCCAATTTCCTCTTCATTTCGTTCCTGGCTTCAGGCCATTCAACACAGATCTTCGCCAGGGCCAGGTCACCTTTTGAAAGTTTGGTACCGCCGCTGTTCACGCGGTTAAATATGTCAACTACTATGTCCAAAGTCATGGCACTCCCGGTGACTTCTTCAATATGGAGGTCAACATCGAGTATGCCTCGAAGCTTGCTTAGCCGGTTCATATATTCACCAATTTTTACCGCATGCACGGGATCCTCATGAATTCTATTAAAGAAGACGCTCATTCCACCCGAATCATTTTGCATTAGCTCGGTTATATCAATCCATAAGGGGTCGTCATGCATCTTAAGCGGCTGGTAGAAGGCAAATGTTTCCGATTCAAGATGAAAGCGCAATCCTGAAAAGGCCTGTTCATTTCCATCGAAAAACTTTGGTTTTTTCCCACGGACGACACCATAAAGAGAAGTAACCCGCTGCTGCCCATCGAGTAAAAGGTTTACTACAACTGAATTGAGTCCTTTATCCCCACGAAAAGGGGCGGATTGGGATGAGGTTGCCCAAACCAACAGACCTCCAATCGGATGCCTTTTATAAAGCGAGTCAAAGAGCCCGCGCACTTGGTCACGGTTCCACACATATCCTCTCTGAAACTCCGGAAGAGCAAGAAGCCCAAGATCAATGTGGTCGAGAATGGTGGAGATTTTCATTTTTCTCAATCCCTCCAGCGGTTTAAACGTTTATGAATTCAATTCTATTCCTCGGTTTCAGACGATAAGAATTCATTTTTAAAACCAAGCGGATAGTTTCTCAGGAAACTCTTTGAAAACACAGTACTGCCATGTAAATCTGCTGGCAATTCATTTTTTCTCGATACGTTTCTCTGCTCTATTAAAAAGTATACCCTGATTTCCTAAAAATTAGCATTATTTGTCTTCTGATTGCTATTGATGATTGGAATAGATTCACGACAAAGATTGGAAGTCCATTGCATTTCCGAAGCATGTTTTTTCCCCGTGTTTGCTCTCCCTCCAAATAAAACTTGGCATGTTCCTGCTCAATGAATATCCGCATACACCGGTCCCCAGCTTCCGTCGGGGTCTGCGATCCTCGGAAGCGGTTCAGGGGTCTGGTCGGGGCAGTCTTTCGGCAGCACGTATCTCTGCAGTTCAGGCCTAGGGAAGGTGAGGCCGTAGGCGACGGAAAGGCGGGAAAAGTCTTCCGGTCGGCCGCCGAAATCGGAGGGGGCAAACAGGGTGACCACCTCGTATGGCCCCCAGCTTTCGTCGTACCAGCAACGTCCGAAGATCTCCTCCACGTAGGGAAGGCCGCTTCCGCCGCCGCAGACAAAAATCTTCACCTTTTCCCGTTTCCATTCGCTTTCCTTTTTCTTTTTTCCGTAGGCCGGGCCCCAGGCGAGGAATCGCGATTTTTCCCAGATGCGCTCAAGCTGGTTTTTCACCTCGAGCCGTATTTCATCCTTTTCCCGGGCGACGTTTGCCATTACCTGCTGCAGCCTGGGGTAACTTATGGGCTGATCGTTTTTTCCGAAGAGACGGGCCACCGATGACTCCACCTTCTCCATTCCTCCGGGAAAGGTAATGGCGTTGTACCAGTAGACGCATTTTCCTTCTTCATCGTCGTCGCACAGGTTGAATATGGAAAAATCCGTCGTTCCCGCCCCAAGGTCGACGACACCGTGAATTTTGTTCTCCGCTGAAAGGGAATTGACGTATGAAGCCATCTGGGCGACTGCCTCGGGTACCAGGTGGACGGTTGCCCCCTCTTTTTCGAGGTCAGTGGCGGATCTCCACTGGGACGCCGCCTTCGAGAGCAGGTCGAGGCCGCTGTCGCCGTCCCATTCTTTTTCTATAGACATGGCCACGTTGACGGCGCGCTGGAACTCCCTGCGGACGTTGGATTTCTCAAATGTGTCTATGGGAAGGCAGATGTTGAAGTTGAAGAGAACGTTTTCAGCCCGGTATTTTTTACCCAGCCTGGATTTGATCCTCCGGAACACCCAGGCCAGGTACGCTGAGACCATGTACCCCGGGTTCATGAGCGACGCGTTCAGGACCTGGGCATCGCAGTACTCCCTGAAGCGGGTATCGAGGTCATCGTCTTTGTAGTCTTCGTCCACGTCTCCCGCGAACAGGATTTTCATGTATCTCACCCCCTCGTTCCAGGGCTTGTCGCTGAGGAAGGAATCGGCTTCATCGCCGTAGAGCACTTTTCTTCCGTCGAATGCCAGGAGCGAGGGAACGGCATAGGGCATTTCTGGAATGGAGCTTATGGGCGCAGGGAAGACCTGGCGGCTTCCGCCGAGCACCTTGTAGGCCACCTTGGTAAAGCTGGTGCCGAAATCCACCCCTGCCCAGATCCGTATCATGTCCGCCTTCCTGGCGGTTATGGGGCCGGGGCGTTTTTTGGGGGAAACTGTTTTTTCAGGCTCGCCCGAAATCTCACGGGTTTCTTCCCGGGGAGCCTGTTCAGCCTGTTCCGGTATTTCCTCTTCTTGACCGGCTTTCTCAGCTACCTGGGGTGTTTTCGCCGGGGAAAAAAGATCCTTCAGCCACTTGAAAGGATTCATGTAACCGCTCCTTCCGTTAGTAATCGCCGATTTCGAGACAGCCCAGGCAGAGGGGGCGGAATTCCACTGTCAGCTTTCTTCTCTCCTCTATCCGCTGGACCTCGACTCTCATTTCAGCCTCGCGGTTCCGGATATCTCCCCTGATAAGGCGAAGGATCCTCTCGTCCGCTGAATTTTTCCGCTGTTCATTGGTGAGCCGTTCCTTTTTCTGGCTGATGATCCGGTCGTAGAACGAGGTCAGCGCCTGGATCCTTCGGTCGACGAACACCTCGTTGGCTATGTTGAGTTCTTTTCTGAGGGCTGTTACCCTTCTTCGAATGACCAGTTCAGCCATGGTATAAACATCCGCCAGTTCTTCGCTCTCAAATATGGGTGGAGGCGTTTCTGAGCTTTTTCCCTTTTCAAGGATCTCGCCGAAAATGAACTCTGCAACGTCTGGGGAGCATGCTTCTTCGGCGTGGTCGTCGAGAATTACCACCTGCATGAGGTATTCGTCCCGCGCAGCCTTCACCTCCACGATATAGGCAAAGAAGAAATACATTCCGTCAGGGAGGCGTTCCGAGTCGAGGCGGATATAATGGCACGAGCTGCACAGAAAGGCGTCTTTCCTGTAGAAACCGATGATCGCCCTGGTGATCGGATGGAGGATGTTGATGAACTCCACCCGGGGCATGTTGAAGGCTACATCCCCGCTGAACGTCACTTCCCTCGTTCTGCCGTGGCTGCCCAGGGCATTGAAGTCTTTGAGGCAGTTCTCGCCGGCAAGGATCTCGAGAAGGTCCTGCCCTGGGAAAAGCCTGCCCACTTCAGTTGCCGGGTCGTATTCGAAGCGGGTGAGAGGGGCGTGGTTCCGAAAGAAATCTTCCACCAGGCTCCTGATCTGTTCGGAGGTTATGTAGAGGCGGTTATTCCGCACTTTTTCAACCTCCTGGGCAAAGAAGGCGTCGGTGCCGATAAACCTTGCCGCGTCCGATTCTATTTTCGCAAGGTCCTCCTCCCGTGACTTGAGGACCATGAGCCTCCTCTCCAACGCTTTTTTCTCCTCTTCCGGCGTGAGGTCCCTGGAGAACAGCTCGTATTCCAGGTCCCTGGTGATCTCGCCGAGGATCAGCTCGAGTTCCCCGATGGAACGCTCGAACACGCCTATCCGTTCGTACAGGCGCTTCAGTATCCGTTCCTCGATGGTTCCGTTGATCCAGAAGTGGTAGATGGCGATGAAGGATGACTCCTGGCCGATACGGTCGAGCCGCCCGATGCGCTGCTCCACTTCCATTGGGTTCCACGGGAGGTCGTAGTTGAAGAGCACGTGGCAGAACTGGAAATCGAGGCCTTCGGACCCGACCTTGGACGAGAGCATTATTTCCACGGACGGGTCTTCCCGGAAGGCGTTGATGCGCTGCTGCCGTTCTTCGCCCTTGATGTCGCCGTGGATGGTAACCGTTCCGATCTCCTCGGCGGCAAGTTTTTTCTGGAGATAGCGGAGCGTGCCCTTGAAGAAGGAGAAGACGAGTATTTTGACGTTTTTCTCCTTGGCCCGGACTCCGTTGACTGCCCTGATAAAGGCGTTGTACTTCGAGTCCGCGGCGTTCTCCGGCCATCTGAAAACAATGGAGCGGAGATTATCGAGGGCCTCCTCGTAGCTCAGAATTTCCTCGTCCTCCGGGTCTGCGCCGTTTTCGTCCTCTTCGATGCGGAGCTCCATGAAATCATTGTCGATGTCGTCGAGTTCATCCCGTTTCACGCTGTAAGGCACTCCCTCGCCGGTGAGTGTTTCCCGGTAATGCTGCACCATGGCCGGAATGGATGATGCCATGCGCCGCTGGGGGGTGTTCAACACCATTTTTTCCACCATGGAAGAATAGCCGGCCGCTGCGCATTTTGCCCTGACGTACTGGGTGACCGCGTTGTAGAATTCCCGCTCGAGCTCGGTGAATTCCACGAGGACCGGGTGTGCTTCACGGCGGGTAAAGCTTTCATGGACATCCCGCCTGCGCGTCCTGGTATAGATGTGGCTGATGAGGTTGAGGGATGCGAGGGCTCTCTGGGCGCTTATCTGGGATTTGATCCTCGAATCCTCGTTTTCACCGGTTTCCATGGCCTGTGTCAGGGTTTCAAGTGCCTTGCCCGCCTGGTGGTAATACGGGTTCGAGCTGATGATCTCATATCTTCCGGCGGATTGAAGGAATTCCCCTGCCGCAGGCAGATTTGGCGGTATATGGGAGATGGCGGTTTGGGCCATGACGATGTTTTCATTGATCCTGAAGCGCTCCTCCGCCCCGTGTTTTTCTGGAAATTCCTGGTTATCAAGGATGCGCAGCAGGTTGAAAAGGTTCTCGCGCCCGAGCTGCACGGGAGTGGCGGTGAGCATGACCATGGCCGTCGCGTTCTCTGAAAGAAATGTTCCTGCGTGCCACTGCTTCCGGCCGGGATTCCTGAGGTGGTGCGCTTCATCGACGATGACCATGTCGAAGTCCGGGGATACTTCCTTCAGCCGGGCAAGGATGCGCCTGGAGCGTATTGTCTCGAGAGAGACGATGCCGTTTATCTTTACCCTCTCGGGCATCTCGTCGTAGCGGTCGAGCATTTGCATGAAATCCCGGGACCTGAAGATCTGGAATTCCTCGTCGAACCGTCTTTTCAGCTCGTTCTGCCATTTTTCACGAAGGCCGGAGGGGCAGACGACAAGTATCCTGTTCGCGGTGAACCGGGCCTTGAATTCGGTGAGGATAAGGCCGGCCTCGATGGTTTTTCCGAGTCCCACCTCGTCGCAGATGAGGACACGATATTTTTCGGAATCGAGGAACTTGACGAGAGGCTTGAACTGGTAGGGGTAGAAACGGGTGCGGGATGCGTTGAAGGCGTAGAGCGTGTTCTTTATGGGCTGCCCTTTTGAGAGCCTGTTTACCGTCACCAGCCTGAGAAATTCTTCATAGCCGGAAAAATTGCTCTCGAGGAAGTCCGATTGAGGGCCCCGTTCCGGGTTGAAGCTTTGGATGTCCTCTTCCAGTACACTGGTCAGACCGAAAGGATGAGGCCACAAAACCTTGTAATACTGCGCTCCCCCTTCCAGTGGAAACACCTTTTTGACCGTGCCGTACCGGGTTGCATTATTCCTGTCCTGAACATCATCGCCAACCTGGAAACGTGCCATTGTACCCGCCCTCTCGTTTTTCTGTTTTACTTTTTTTAGAAACTCCCGATCAAATAGAAAGATCGATGATATCTGAAAATATTATGTGCGCCGATTTGGCGACGAAAACACCATGCTCGTCCAGAGCATATTCCGCCCAAGGCCGTCTTTCGTTTCCTCTCTTGCCAGCAGCCGAAAACCCAGCCGCTCGAAGAGCAGCTGCACTTCTCCGGGTTCCCGGTCCACGTAGAGCCGCACGTCTTTTTCCTGCCGTTCGCCGCAGCAAAAGGAGCAGAAGAATATTCCCCCGTCTTCCAGGAGCGATTTCACCTGGCAGGCGAAGGGGAACAGTTCGGTATCAGGGATATGCATGAGGACAGCTATCGCAGTCAGGGCATTGAACTTCCTGCTCAGCAGGAGATGGTCGTCGGGGAGGGGGAAAAGGGCAGTCTGGAATGATACATTTGCGGCTTCCTGCGCAGAAAGTTTTTTCCGGGCCTCTGCGATCATTGACTCGCTTCCGTCAAGGGCTGTTACTGTACACCCCAGGGAGGCGAGAAAAAAGGCGTCCCTGCCTGATCCGCATCCGATTTCGAGGACATTGGAACCGGAAGGGATCCACTTTGCGAGAAGGCCATGGAGCGTCGCCGCGTCCGTCTGATCGTACCGGGACGCGAGCTGTTCAGCGTTATCGTCGTACCACGAAATGGTCGGGTTGCCCATGGGTACCTCCCTTTATAGGGTAAAGAAGGACTGTCGATGATCAGGGGAATCATCTGTTTTTTCACGGACTGCGGGGCACTCCGGGGTAAGACGAAGATACTGCCTGAAGGAGTGAATGGCAGTTCCTTTTGTTGAACGAACTCTCGACTCTCAATAGAAATTATACATTATTTTTCAAAATTTTAGCAGTATTGAGCGTGCAAAATTTGTGCGGCAGGAATAGTAGTGGGAAAAATTCAGGTATGGTTATTGCAGCCTTGAGACTGAGTTTTTTAGTACCAGATCCTTCGTCGCTTCGCTCCTCAGGATGACAATAATTCCCGGCACTCCTAAGGAGTACACTGCTGTTGTCGTCCTGAACGCAGTGAAGGACCTGGTTTTCATCATGAGCGAATGCGAAGGATGGTTTAACAGCTTTTCGTCTGGAAATTCAAGCATAGCCTTTCACCTCGTGAACATCTCATATCGTACTATACATTATGTCAAGAAGTATTATTAGTATAATATACATAGTGGATATTCCAGCAGTGAAGATTGTTTCTTGCCGCCCGGAAGGCAGGGATGCGGGTTCAGGTATATGAAAAACAAAACCGGATGATCAAAAAATGCGGGGCATTGGCGAAGTTCTCCTTACGGTTTAAACCTACTTTGATATAATATTCGAATCAAGGAGGAGGAAATGCCATGAAAAAAATTGTAAAGCCGCAGGAAATCAGAGTTTCTTGCAAAAAGATTCCTGTCGCTGTTGCAGGGGAAGGTATCTCAGAAAAGAAAACGTGCCTGTCAGATGAAAAACGAAGCATCATGAAGAAAATCCTTGAAAAACGGAAGGCTGCTTTTGATGCCCTCGCAAAGTATTGAGTGGCTTTACGAGGATGAAATCTGGGAAGCTATTTCCTCTCTCAAGGAACAGTATGAAAATGATCCTATTTGTATAATTAACTTTAATCCAATAGGATATATTCTTAAACTAGAGGGTATATCCTATTTTTTTGAAGACGACTTGATTTTATTGGCTTCTGTAATTATTCGTTCCATAATTCAAGGACACCCTCTACAGGATGGGAATAAACGGCTTGGAATGTTCCTCGGAACGTATTTCCTCGAAAAAAACGGAATTCTTATCACTGCAACTGACGAAGCTTTTTTCGAGATGGCTATGGGAATGGCCTGTGGAAATGTACACATGGAACAGCTTTACCATTGGTTAAAAATCACTTCGGTTGATGAATAGGCAGGTCTCTTTTCCTCCCCCCGCTACTAATCCCGATCCGTAAGACTCAAGTACTTTTGCACAGAATTTTTCTGAAAGCTGATTGGATCCTTCTTTCGCATTTTCTGTCCGCCTGTTTTTTTGAAAAACATCTCGCTTTGTCGTCCTGAACGCAGTTAAGGACTAGTTTTTCTGTCATTCTGAGCGTTAGCGAAGAATCTGGTATTGATTTTTAAAGGTCTGCCCCAGATCCTTCGGGCGGTGAAACAGCCCTCAGGATGACAGCAACACAAAGGAAAAGGCAAGATTCTTCGTCGCTTCGCTCCTCAGAATGACAATAATTCCAGGCGCTTCATGGAATGCTCAGGATGGGAGGAACAAGGGGCAGATCCTTCGGGCGGTGAAGCAGCCCTCAGGATGACAAGGGCATAGGCAAGGGGCAGATTCTTCGTCGCTTCGCTCCTCAGAATGACAAAAAATTTTAAGCGGCTCCTCAGGATGACAGAAATATCCCTCCCCGTACGCTTGAACTACGGGGAGGGGAAGGTTCATTTACCCTGGTTCGGTGATGACCTGGAGCGTGAAGGCACATTTTCCTTCGCCAGACTGCCCCACAGCCTCCACGGCAAGGGTGTCTCCCTTCTGAAGGCGGATGTTGAGGGGCCGTTTTTTGTCCTTCGCGAGGAGGTCGGCGAGGAGTACGGAAGCCATGACAGATCCGTTCACCAGGATCCGGACCTCTGCCGTGCCTGCGGAATCGGGCAGGGTGCCGTCAATCGGGACTGCGCTTATTCCGCTGAGGGACGCGGCATTTTTCAGCTTTCCTTCCCCGGCCCTGCCTGAGAAGAGGAGCATTTTGCCCTGTACGGGTTCGGGCAGAAGTCCGCTGAAGAGTTCCATGATCTTGGGGTTTCCTGCCCTGCGCCGGAAAGTATGGGCGCCAAGATCCAGGGACATGCTTTCCATTTTTACAGAATGCTGGGCCGCCTCGTCATACCTGTCAGACCTCATAAGGTTTCTTATTTTTTTGAGGGCGGTGTCCGGGGCAAGGCGACACGTATCGGGCATTGAATACGATGCCATCATTGCAGGCGACGAGGAAACGCCGCTCCATCCACGGGGAAGTGAGTTGGGGACAAGCAGGGTTTCCGATATTTTTCCGTTCTTTTCCTCCCTGACAGCGATAAAGGCTGTTTCGCTGCAGAGGACGCCGCTTTCCATGGATTCCCTGACAAGGGCCTTCCGTATGTGGGTTTTCAAATTTTCTGAGCGGTCATACAGCGGCCTCTCCTTCTTTTCCGGTGCTGCGTCGAGGCGCCTGAGGGCTTCCAGTAATTCCTCCTCTTCCATGTAGGATCCCGTCTCATACAGGGCTTCGAGCCTTCGGATCCTGAGTGAGGACCACAGGGAGCGTACCGCCGTATCTGTGCGGGGTGAAGGCAGTGACACCTGTGCGGATGCCATGAGGGTACCATGGGCGTCCACGAGCCTGAGGTCTTCCGGTGACCCTTCGAAGCGGCCGCAAACCCACCTGGGCCTGCCGGTGACGAGGTCGCCCAGGTCGAGGGTACCGTTTCCGTTTGTCCTGATGCCTGCCGCGTCCCGAAGGGGAACGGAGGATGAGAGGCAGGCTCCCGCGTTGAGAGGGCGGGCAAATTCCCTGAGGACGTCGTCAAGTGCCGTGGTGATGTCCACGTCATCAGGGTTGGATGAGAGAAATGCGCACATTCCCCTCCCCTTTTCGGCGATCATGGAGGCGAGGGGTTCGTTGGGGGCGGAGTCGATGCAGATGATGCTGACCCTGCGGGCGTCGGTACGGGCGGCTTCCCTTTCGAGAAGGAGGGAGATACGTCCGCTGTCTGAGACCTGCCCGTCGGTGAAGACCACCACGTGGCGGGAGTACTCCCCGTCATGACGGTGCTGGGAGAGTGTCTGTTCCAGGGACATGCCGAGTTCGGTGCCGCCGCTGTCAGTGGAGCTTCGGATGAAATCGCCGGCCCGCTCGATGTTTGCCCGGGATGCCTGGAGGGGGCGGGAAGAGAGCCAGCTGCAGGTAGTGTGGAAGAAGGCCAGGTTGAACCTGTCCGATGGCTCGAGCCGTGAGAGAAAGGTCTCCACCGCCCAGTCAGCAGCCTCCCACTTGGGGCCTTCCATGGACCCGGAGTGGTCGACGAGGAGAAGGATCTCCCGGGGCATAAGTTTCTCCGGTTTCCGTGCCGGAGGTGTTGCAAGGGCAAGAAATGTTCCGTCGGAGGCAGGGAAGACCTGCAGCCTGGGCCGGTCGCTCCAGTTGGCGGATACAAGGGTGAGAACGATGTCCTGGTCGGGGAATACGGTCCCTTCCTCGAAGGACACCAGGAGCACACCATCTTGGTCTTCCTTCACACTGAGAACGTTGCTGGAACATTCGGCGGAGCGAAAGCCCCTGCAGGTGAGGGAGAGACTGGCGCGGTAGCCGGGGTCCCATTTTACGTCCAGGGGCTGGCCGTTTGCCTTTTTGGAACGGGCCTCATCCCTGCGGCTGTAGCGGGGAGCAAGGGTGAGGGGGATGCGAAGTGTAAATCCATTCTCAGCTGGAGGCAGCCAGAGAAGGAATTCCGTCTCCACACGGACGGGCTCTGATCCTGAGATGCCGGTGATATGGAGCGTGAAGACGTCGTCCGATTCCTGTTCGAAAAGGGCGGCCTGCCGGCCGTTCTTCCGTGCACTGTCGTACTCCTGTTCTGCATTGTCGCGTTCCGTGAGTTCGGTCTGTATCCTGGTTTCACCGAAGGCAACGGCAACACCCCGAACGAGCCCGTCGCCGGGGAGGGGAAACCGGTACACTGCCTCCACGGTCCGGCCTTCGGGCAGAAAGGAACAGTCGAAGACCTGGGCGAGGGCGAGGCCCGCAAGGGGGCCGGCCACTTCTCCGCTCACAATGGTTTCCTGCAGGGGAGCGACAGGAACGTCTAAAAGTTTTGGCTCAAGGATCTCCAGGACAGCCTGCTGGCCAGGACGCGCATTATCATGACGGTTTTTCGAGAGTACTGTCATTGTGTCTTCCCTTCCTTTTCAAAGAGATTTGACAGGGACCGTTCAAGAAATTCCCTTGTAAGGAAGCCCGACTGCAGAAGGGCTGCAGGGGATGTTCCCGGTGTCACCAGGGCACCGCCTACGAGGAGAATTTTTTTCAGGTCCGGGGGGTTTTCCCCCTTGTCCAGCGTTTCCCGAAGGAAACGCAGCAGCAGCTCGTTTCTTCCCCGGGGAACGGCTTTCGCCGTTTCCCACCGGCTCAGGGTGGCCACCGTAACACCCATGATCTTGCTGAATTCCTCCTGGCTGCAGCCGAGGAGGAGCCGGAGTTCCTTCACCTTTTCCGCCGGGAAAAGGGGCTCGTTTCTCTCTTGTATTTCGCTCATTTTTCGATCACTCCTCCCAACGTGTGACTATTATACTACTAGTAGTTTATAAATACAATAGAGCTGAAAGATTTTTCTTTCAAATCAAGTGCGAAAGGGGTTATGTCGCTGAAGGCGTCAATTCCAGGGAGCGAGGCTCCGATCCCCCCGTTGTTGTGGACCGAAAAGATGGGCGCCTAAAAAAAGACCTCTCCGGAGAGAGGTCAGATCTTTTCAAAATTTATTGGTTCCGCGGTGTAGGATCCTGGTTTCCGGGATATTACAGTTTTTCCTGTTCACTCCTGAGATCTATGGTTTTAAAGGCATCGCCTCTGAGCCTGGAACCGATAAAGTGCTCGATGATCGCGTCTTTTATCGTTTTAAGGCTGTCTCCTTTTCTGGCAGTGATCATATTGCTCTCGGCGATTTGGAGCAGATCGGCCTTTTTCAGTTTCATTGCGGTTAGAATTTTCTGTCCATCCTCACGGCTGTTGCAGAAAGAGAGCTGTTCCGCGGCGGATTTAAGGAATGATTCATCAACGACGGCGGGAGCAGTTTTAGCTTTCGTTTCTTTTCTTTTCGCTTTCGCCTCCGTGACGAGCTTGAGTTCACCGGCCAGAAGAGCATCCATCTCCTCGTCGGTCAGTTTCTCCAGCACCGAGGCAAGTACTTTGAGAAGCTTGGGATACTTCGATTCGTTTTTCATGCTTCCATCCTCCCGAGAACTTCAGACGCCAGGTCATCAATTTCGTTCAGCACTTTCTGCTGAGCAGATCCCACACCTTTCCTGAGGATCACCGGCAGGGGTGCGGCCGTTACGTTCGAAAAAAAGGAACGGTTTTCACGAAGAATGGTCTCAAACAACGGATATTTTCGATTCCGGACAGCCGAGATATACGTCTGTTGAGCATTGATGGGATTTTTCCCGGCGTAAAACTGGACCATAGTGAAGAGCACACCCATCATGAGGGGATTGATATGGGTGAATTCAGGGTCATCACATATGTCCACATACCTGTTGTAGGTTTCTACAAGATCCTCCACCTTGTTGTTCAGATAGTCGATGCCGAGGGTGGAGAGGTAATCAGGGATAGTCGGGACTATCATGTAATCACTGGCTGCAATTGCTGTTTTTGTGACGATGTTGAAACTCGGCGGGCAGTCGATGAGCACAACGTCGTATCTTCCCTTGAGGGATTTGAGCCCCTGGGAGAGCCTGGAGTGGACCCGGAGAAAATTGTTCCTCAGCTCTCTTTCGGTGGATCCGCTTACCTTGCTGCTGAGCTCGATCTCGATATTTATAAGCGCGAGGTGAGAGCAGATCATGTGGAGCCTTCCGTCCCCTTTTATGGGCACTTCGGGATCGACGACAAGATTTTCCAGGCTGCAGTTGAAATCCTTGTCGATGAAGGCATCGTACCAGTTTTTTACTGTTTTCGTCTCGGAGTATTTTTGTTTCCATTCCTCCACGTGAAAGAATGAAAACGACAGGCTGCACTGGGGGTCAAGATCGATGAGCAGGACGCGTTTGCCCCGTTTTGCCAGGGCTGCCGCCAGGTTCCCAGTTACCGTGGTTTTCCCTACCCCGCCCTTATAGTTCATGACGGAAATAACCCGCATTTTCGTTCCTTCCTTGATAGGAGGAACGATCGATTCCCTCTTGCCTGGGATGTCAGACATGGATCCCGAGGGTATGGAAGATTCGTGTTCTGCGGGGACCGTTTCTTCCGTTTCTTCCGTTTCTTCCGTTTCTTCCGTTTCTTCCGTTTCTTCACTTTCTTCACTTTCTTCACTTTCAAAAGCCGTTTCAATAAGAGGTTCCGAGGGAATCTCCGAAGCGGGTCCGGGAATGACTTCCTCAGCCTGTTCCTCCGGAAGGACCTCCTCCGCTGTTTCGGGATGGGCCGGGCCAAAGAGAGCAGATCCGATTTTTTTGATGAGTTCGATTGGGGATACGGTCAAGGCACAACATCTCCCTTTTCAGGCTCTGCAAATTTTCAATGAAAGTATACTCTATTTCGTGAAATTTTAGGAGTTATGAAATGGCGACAAGTAAAACGTCCCCGCGCCGGAATAGTTATCAGGTGTGGGGACGTTTCATGAAGAGCTGTTTTTTGTGCAGTTTACTCCTGCTTATTCAAATTCCTTGAGCATGGCGGCGTACTCTTCTTCGAAGCCCTTTCTCACGTGGTAACAGTGCTCGTCTCCGGGGAATTTTCCGGTACGTACATCTTCAACGTATTCCTTGAATGCACTGGTTATGGTTTCCCCAACATTTGCATAGACCTTTACGAACTTGGGGGTAAAGGCCTGGAACATTCCCATCATGTCGCCGCAGATAAGGACTTGGCCGTCGCACTGTCCTCCTCCTATTCCATAAACCGGTATGGTCAGTTTTTTGGCGAGAAAAGCAGAGAGTTCCGGCGGGATCGCCTCAACAAGAATGGCGAATGCGCCTGCTTCCTGAACCGCCAGGGCGTCTTCTATCACCAGGCGGGCTGAATCGGGATCAAGGCCCTGGGCTTTGAATCCTCCCAGGGTCCCGGAACTTTGGGGAGTCAGTCCGATGTGTCCGCATACGAGAATTCCGGCATCCGCGATGGCCTTGATCCGGGACTTGACCCGGACTCCCCCTTCCAGCTTTATGCTGTCCATATCCGCTTCTTTCAGGAAGCGCACGGCATTCCGGACGGCTTCCTCATCGGAGACCTGGTACGAACCGAAGGGCATGTCACCCATGACGAAGGTATTGGGTGCGCCCCTGCGGACCGCCCTGCAGTGGCTGATGCAATCCTCCATGGTCACCGGGATGGTGCCCTGGTATCCCAGTGTGACCATACCGAGGGAGTCACCGACCAGTATCATGTCGATTTCTGCAGCCTCGGCGAAGCTTGCCATAGGGAAATCATAGGCAGTGACCCATGTAAGCTTCTCACCATTTTTCTTCATATTGATGAAATCAAGCCGGCTCTTTTTCTTTGCCATCACCAAATCACTCCTTTTTTTGGAATTCACCCGACAGCCTGACGCCCTTTTTGGGAAGAAACGAATGAGGAGCTGTTTTCACAGTTTCCTGATGCATTGTTTAAGAGGGGATGTTGTCTCCTAACCTTCCGTGAGCAGTCTGCAGGTAACGGCGCTCAGTGCCTTGACAGCCTTCGGCAGGGCATCAGCGTCGTCAAAATCAAACATTTTGTTGTGCCCGACGGCGGCGGTCTGGGTGAGGATCCGCAGCATGGAGGCCTGGCCTCCCTGGTCCTGCACACGCTTCATCATGTAAGAGAAGTCCTCGCTTCCGTCTGCCTCCCGGCGAAGCCTGGAATGGACCCGGACCGTCTTCAGATCCTTTTCGCAAACATCCCTGATGAGTTCCATGAGGGCCTGGTCACTTTCTAGCAGGAAGGCCTCACCCATTTTCTTCACCTCGTAGGTGCAGTCGTGCATTTCCGCAGCGGTCCTGAAGATCCGCTGGGCCCACTGCTCCATGTAGATGTTCCCTTCGCTGGTCTTGCCCCGGACTTCCATTTCCATACGGGCATATTCGGGGATCACGTTGCGGCCGGACCCCGCGTGAAGGGTCCCCACGTTGATCCGGGTGTCGGACTTGCTGTTCCGGGGGATGGCAAGCAGGTTCTGGACGGCTGTGACGGCCGCCGCGAGGGCATTTCGTCCATCCTGGGGATGGCTTCCGGCGTGGGCGGATTTGCCGTAATAGAAGACGTCCATCTTGGACGTGGCCAGTGAACCGCCGGAACCTGCCGTAACATCGGAGACATTGTCCTCTTCGCTCTCCCTTCCGGAGATGTGGCAGGCGAGGACGTAGTCCACTCCGTCGAGGTGCCCCTTGTCAACGATGCTCTTTGCTCCCCTTACTCCCTCTTCCGCAGGCTGGAAGATGATCCTGACGGTACCCCGGAGGTCGTCTTTCACGGCCATGAGCACCTCGGCAACTCCAAGACCTATGGAGGCATGGCCGTCGTGGCCGCAGGCGTGCATCATTCCGGGGTTGACCGAGCTGAAGCCTTCACGGAAGGGACGGTGTTCGGAAGAGACATCCTCCACCACGCCCAGCGCGTCGATGTCGAACCGGAGGGCGACTGTGGGGCCTTCTCCGCAGCGGAGGATGCCCATGACTCCCGTGAAGCCTCCCTTTACGTTCTCAAGAAATTCAGGATCGGCACCCTGTTCTTTCGCCCGGAT
>Ga0228536_1000877_pt1 | contig 41009 bp, 33 predicted proteins | sample SJ1Smetagenome_FD_168611 | JGI IMG/M metagenome (GOLD analysis project Ga0228536, IMG submission 168611) | Enriched culture of PCE-dechlorinating microbial communities from Ithaca, New York, USA - SJ1.S | ecosystem: Engineered > Modeled > Simulated communities (microbial... > Unclassified...
GGAGCTACGCCATCAACAACAATATGTTCGACGTGTGGCTCATGATAGGATTCGGCATCTGCGGCTACTTCCTTGAAAAGGGAGGGTTCTCCACCGGAGCGCTCGTCCTCGGACTGATCCTCGGGCCCATTGCGGAACTCGGCTTCGGACAGTCGCTCATCATGGCGGGCGGATCTCCCATGATCTTCTTTGAACGTCCCCTCTGCATTCTTCTTTGGGTGATCACACTCCTTCTCATGATACCGGCATTTGCGGGAAACTTTAAAAAAGCGAAAAACAGGGTGGAATAAAAACGACAGGCCGATCCGGGAACGGATCGGCCTGTTTTCTCCGGGATACGGGCATATATGGAAAGAATCAGCCTTTTACCTCGACATTCCTTATATTCTGTGGTATTTTTCTTTCATTGACGCCATGTAAACAGGTTCAAAGGAGATGGCTTTATGGAAATCGGGCCGCAATCTGCCAGCACACGATCGTTCGGCTAAAACCGCGCAGGATTGACCCTCCTCCCCCGGCAGAGTCATTCCGGCGCCCGTCGGAACACCCTTTGCCGCCGATCCCGTTGAATTCTCTTTTCTGATCAACGCAATGGAATCGCACGCCCTTCCTGGGCGGGATGCCGCGTCTTTTTCCGGGAACAGGAGGAATCGATTTGAAAGACATACAGAACAAACTCCTCGCAAGTGTGGAAAAACTCTTTGAACGCAAGCAGTTCAAGAGCCTGAAAGAACTGCTCAGCACCATGGAACCTGCTGATATCGCTGAAGTCCTCTCAGAAAAAGGCGCAGCGGAGCGGGTCTTTCTTTTCCGGCTGCTTCCCAAGGATCTCGCCATAGAAGTCTTCGAGTTCCTGGAGGGAACCGAGCGGGAGGAGCTGCTCGCAAGCTTTACGGATACCGAAGTGGCCGCGATAATCGAAGAAATGTCGGACGATGACCGTACGGCACTTTTCGATGAACTGCCGGCAAAGACAGTAAAAAAACTGCTTGCCCATCTCTCCCCCGAGGAAAGAAAGCTTGCCAACGCGCTTCTCAACTATGCCGCGGACTCCGCCGGCCGAATCATGACCCCGGAGTTCATCGACCTCAAGGAGAACATGACTGCTGCGAAAGCTCTTGAACGTATCCGCGCAACGGCTGCAAAAAAGGAGACCATTTATACATCCTTCGTGGTAAGCCCCGAGCGAAAACTCAAGGGAACGGTGCACCTGGAGGATCTCATCCTTGCATCTCCTGAAACTACTGTCACCGACCTCATGGATGAACTTCCCGTTTTCGTCTCCACTGACACCGACCAGGAAGAAGCGGCGGCAACCATGTCGAAATATGACCTTCAGACCATTCCTGTTGTGGACAGGGAACACCGTCTCGTCGGCATCCTGACTTTCGACGATATACTCGATATCGTCCAGGAAGAGGCCACCGAGGACTTCGAGAAAATGGCGGGTATTTCGCCGGTAGACGAAAGCTACCTCGACGCCGCCATCCTTACGCTGACGAGAAAACGGTTTACCTGGCTTCTTGTGTGCATCGTCACACAGCTGTTTTCATCGTTTATCCTCGCACATTATTCCTTTGCCCTCGAGAGCGTCGTAGCCCTGGCTTTCTTTATCCCCCTGCTCACCGGTACCGGAGGGAACACCGGGACCCAGGCCGCCACCCTTGTCATCCGGGGCCTTACCGTGGGAGAGATCACAAAGGAAGATGTGCACAAGGTCATAACAAAGGAAATCATTTCCGGACTGCTCCTCGGAGGAGCGCTCGCGCTCCTGGCTTCCCTCCGTGCATGGAGCATGGGAACGGGATACGGTGTCGCCGCTACTGTGGCTGTATCCGTTGCCGGAGTAGTGATGCTGGGGAACCTGGTGGGAGCATTTCTTCCCTTCGTTGCGAAAAGATTCAACATCGATCCGGCCGTCATGTCAGGACCGTTCATCACAACGGTAGTTGACATCATAGGGCTTCTTATCTACTTCGAGGTGGCGCGACGCGTGCTGGTGCTGGGTTAGCTTTTTTGTGCCGGCGTCTTCCGGCACAAAAAGACGGAAAGGAGTGCTCTGAAAATGCAGGAAATCTTCTGTGTATCAGACAGATGGGAAAAGACTCACAAAGGGGCCGGCGGAGCTTTTCTTGAGGCATTTCTTCCTCCCGGTGCGGGAAATCCGGAAAACCTCAGGCTTTTCCAGGAACAGGAACTCACGGCCATAATCGGAGAAAATTCATCGAAATCACGGGACGATATCAGGTCGCATCCCACGTTCCAGGCCTACGACCGGTACTACAAGACCTTTCGGAAAACATACCATGTCTTTCTTCAGTTCCAGTCCCTTGTACTGGAGAGAAAACCCTTTCCCGAAACACCTCCGATGGTCCGCGCCATGTTTCTCGCCGAGATGAAAACCTTTCTTCTGACTGCTGTCCATGAAATGGAAGCGACGTCCCTTCCCGTCACCCTTGAATCCGCCGCAGGGGGCGAGGAATATTGCTCAATGGGCGGAACCGCACGAAAACTCAAGGCGGGGGATATGTTCATGAGTGACAGCAGGGGCATTATCTCAAGCATTCTATACGGTCCGGATGAACGGACGAAAGTCTCCGACGGAACGTCCCATGTACTCTTCACCGTCTATATTCCTTCCGGGGTCGGGAAAAAGGAGACAGAAGAACATCTGGACTTCATCAGTGAAGCCTTGATGTCATTCTCCCCGGAAACCGAAATCAGATCCCGGGGAATCCTCTGGAACAACCTGTAAAAAAACTGCTACCTTTCCAGCTTCATGTCCCCTAAACGGATATGTCCTGTCTTCCTGAGGATCTCCGAGAAGAGGAACGAAAGGACTGCGGGAAGGAGGAAATGAAGCAGTATGATTCCCGGCCAGGCTTCGGCACCCATGACCTCCAGCGTGGAGACCTGTCCGACGAGTCCGCTGGTTCCCATCCCCGCCCCTACACGGCTGTTCTCCATTTTGAACAGCACGGTCGATACCGGGCCGAGAACGGCTGATGCTGCTGTTGGAGGCAGCCAGATCCAGGGGTTCCGAATGATATTGGGGATCTGGAGCATGGACGTTCCCAGCCCCTGGGCAAGCAGCCCTCCCACCCTGTTCTCCCGGTAGCTTGCCACGGCAAATCCCACCATCTGGCAGCAGCATCCCACTGTGGAAGCTCCTGCAGCAAGTCCGGAAAGGCCGAGGGAGATGGAAAGAGCCGCACTGCTGATGGGGAGGGTGAGTATAATCCCCATGACGACAGCGAGAATGATTCCCATAGGTATGGGATGAAGTGTTGTGGCGATATTGATGGTGCTTCCGATCATGTACATCATCCGTGCAATGAACGGGCCGGCGATAATACCGACCGTTCCGCCGACAAGAATCGTGACTGCGGGAACGAGTACGATATCAACGCCTGTTTTTCCTGCGATCTTTCTTGAGGCCTCGGCTCCCGCCCACGAAGCGACCAGTGCTCCCACCGGTTCCCCGATGGAAACCGCAGCAGATCCTCCTGCAAAAGAAAAAGTCCCCGCCCCTATCGCGCCGGCGATAAGGGATGAAAATATCCCAAGGGGAGAGGCCCCCGCGGCAAAGGCAACCCCCGCACCTATGGCGGGGCCCATGAGAAACTGTGCGACCCTTCCGAATTCCTCCACTGCCGGTATGGAAAGGAGCTGCCCGCACTGGCGGAGAATCAGCCCGATGATAAGGGATGAGAAAAGGCCGAGTGCCATACCGTTGGAAACTTTTATCAGGTAGCTTCGAACAGGGGAAGGGGTTGACGGTTTCACAAAACCATCTCCTTTACATGTGTCTTGTCACCTGTAAAGAATACGCTTTTATTTCTCGTCAGGCAAGTAGTTTTTCTCCTCCAGGGCACTGAGAATTTTCTTCCAGGACGCCTCATCCCTCACCTCCAGCGTATGGAGGTGGACCCCGCCTGTGAGAGAAGAAAGGGGCTCCCCTTCGCTGCCTCTTATAGTGTCCATGAAGCGGCTTACGTCCTCGGGAGTAGAGATCATGAGGTTCCCTGTTATTTCTCCGTACACCGGATGCTCCACGATGACATTGAGGACCCTTGCGCCGTTGTCCACCATGATCCGCAGTTCCTCCTCCATGGACTCATAGTCCCCGTGCCGTGTCACCACTGTTTTTATAAGCCCTTCAGGCCGCAGGGGCGACAGAAGCATGTATCCTCTCGGCGTGGCGACGACCTGGAGCCCTTCCGCCCGGAGAACAGCCATGTCCTGAACGATCACCTGCCTGCTGACGCCGAATTGTACCGCAAGGTCCCCGCCCTTCAGCGGACCTCCTTTTCCTTTGAGTTTTTCGGTAAGCTTTCGTCGCCGTTCAGCCGTACTCATAGGTCTTCCTTTCTCCCGGCATTGCTGCATCTTGACGAACACGGTGATACAGTGTATTTTTCCGGATTTTTTCTTTATTATTTATGCTACCATATTTCAAGACAAAAACGCGGAAGGAGGAAGAGAATGAGGACCCATACAGAATACCTCTGGTTCGAGACAAAAAAAAGAAAAGAGCTGATACGCATCACTCCGGACCTCCGGGCAATACTGGAGAGAAGCGGGATCCGTGAAGGCATGATGCTTGTTTCTGCAATGCATATAACTGCGGGAATTATTGTGAACGACAACGAACCCGGACTGCATGGGGATATCCTTCAATGGCTCGAAAAAACAGCCCCCGAAGATCCTTCCTATGCCCATCACAGAACCGGGGAAGACAACGGGGACGCCCATCTGAAGCGTATTCTGATCCATCACCAGGCGATACTGCCCATCACAGGGGGCAACCTTGACCTCGGTCCCTGGGAAGAGTGTTTCTATGCTGAATTCGACGGTCGGCGCAGAAAGCGCGTGATCGTCAAGACTATGGGGGAATAGACAATGACAAAAATGATACTTCTCGGCACAGTGCTGGCGGTTCTCCTCTGCTTCCTTTCCTCCCCTTCAGGGGCTGAGGGGCTGATCCCTCTCGAAGATTTCTTCCGGAATCCGGAAAAGAGCGGTTTCCAGATTTCTCCTGACGGAACGAGGATCTCTTACCGTGCCTCATGGGAACGGAGGCTGAACATTTTCGTTCAGGATATCGGATCGGATGAAGCGAAACGAATCACGTCCGCCGCGGAAAGAGACATCCTCGCCTATTTCTGGGCAGGAAACAACAGGATCCTCTACCTGCAGGACTCGGGGGGCGACGAAAATTACCACCTTTACGGGGTGAACGCGGATGGTTCAGAAGTCCGGGATCTTACCCCCTTCAAGGATGTACGGGTCACAATCATCGACCGGCTGGAAGATATCGAGGACGAGGTGCTTATAGGGATGAACCGGAGAGACCCGCGCCTCTTCGATGTCTATCGGCTGAATCTGGCTTCCGGAGACCTTACCCTCATCGAGGAAAATCCGGGAGACATAGAAGGGTGGCTCACGGACCATGACGGAAAGCTCCGTGTCGCCATGAGGACGGACGGGGTGAATTCCTCGCTTCTCTATAGAGACAAAGAGGATCTTCCCTTTAAAACGCTTCTCACCACCAATTTCAGGGAGAGCGTGGCCCCTCTCTTTTTCACCTTCGACAATAAAAAGCTGTACGCTGCATCAAACCTGGGGAGGGACAAATCAGCCATCTACGTCTTTGATCCCCTGACGGTAAAACATGAGGAACTCCTCTTTGAACACCCTGAGGTTGACGTGTACAGGCTGTTTTTCTCACGAAAAAGGAAACTGGTCACAGGAACCGGCTTCACCACCGACCGTTTCCGCTATCATTTTTTTGATGAACAGCGGTCTTCACTTCAGAAGGAACTTGAATCCCGACTTCCCGGCTACGAGGTTACAGTGACGTCCATGAACAAAAATGAGGACAAGGTTCTCCTGCACGCGGGAAGCGACAGGACCCAGGGATCCTATTATTTCTACGATACGGTGACGGGAGAATTCAGAAAGCTGGCGGACCTCAGCCCATGGCTTCCGGAGGAAAAAATGGCTCCCATGACGCCTGTGCAGTACATCGCACGAGACGGGCTGACCATTCACGGATACCTTACGCTCCCTGCAGGGAGCGACGGAAAGAATCTTCCCGTAGTGATAAACCCCCATGGGGGTCCTTGGGCACGGGACACCTGGGGCTTCGACGGAGAAGTGCAGTTTCTTGCCAACAGGGGCCTGGCAGTTCTCCAGATGAACTTCAGAGGCTCCACAGGCTACGGCAGGGCATTTTGGGAAGCCGGCTTCAAGCAGTGGGGGCTGGCAATGCAGGATGACATCACTGACGGTGTGAAATGGCTCATTGAACAGGGCATCGCCGATCCTGAAAGAATCGGCATTTACGGAGGATCCTACGGAGGTTACGCAGTGCTTGCGGGTCTCGCATTCACTCCCGATCTCTACGCCTGCGGCGTGGACTACGTCGGGGTATCGAACCTGTTCACCCTCCTGGAGACCATTCCCCCGTACTGGGAGCTGGGGAGGCAGATGATGTACGAACAGATAGGGGACCCCGATAAGGAGAAGGAACTGCTGAAGGCGGCATCACCCGTATTCCACGCGGAGAGGATCCGGGCCCCCCTTTTCGTGGCACAGGGGGCAAACGATCCCCGCGTGAAGAAGGCGGAATCGGATCAGATAGTGGAAGCCATGCGGAAGAGGGGCGTCGACGTGGAGTACATGGTAAAGGACAACGAAGGGCACGGATTTCTCAATGAAGAGAACCGTTTCGACTTCTACCGCGCAATGGAGCGCTTCCACGCAAAACACCTGGGAAGCATGGCGGAATAGCCCGGTACAGGGAAAATTCAGAAGGGGATGCAGGGGCCTCCAGCCCCCGCATCCCCTTTCAACTTTATTTTCCGTGCATTCATCGATCATGAAGAAGGGCGCAGTTCCTGCAGCGAGTTATTCTTCCCGGTCTTTTTCCTTTTCCTTCAGCCAGTCGATCCAGTACAGGTCTGTCCTCCGGCTTGAAAGGTTGCGGACACTCCCCTGCAGCCGGAGTTCTTTCAGAAGTTCTACATCCAGGTCTGCTATGAGGGCCATTTCCGTGTTGGGGGTCGCTTCAGCCGCCACCGCATCATGGGGAAAGGCAAAATCGGACGGCGTGAAGATTGCCGACTGGGCATACTGAATGTCCATGTTTTCCACTTTCGGGATGTTGCCCACGCTCCCGGCGATGGCCACGTAGCATTCGTTCTCGATAGCCCTGGACTGGGCGCACCGCCGCACCCTGAGGTAGGCGTTCTTTGTGTCCGTCCAGAAGGGAATGAGCAGGATATCCATTCCTTTTATGGCAAGGTACCTTGAGAGTTCAGGGAATTCAACGTCGTAGCATATGAGGATCCCGACTTTTCCCACGTCCGTCTGGAATACCTGCAGGTCATGCCCTCCCTGGAGCCCCCAGTAGCGGTATTCATCAGGAGTTATGTGGAGCTTGTACTGCTGGTCCCATGTTCCGTCCCTGCGGCAGAGGAAGGATACGTTGTAGAGACGGTTATTCCTCAGTTCGGGCACGCTGCCCGACACGATATTGATATTGTAGGACACGGCCATCTCCACGAGGCTCCTGCGCAAATCCGTGGTGTATGCAGCAAGAGAGCGCATGGCTTCAGCAGGATCCTCCTGGTCGAACTGTGCGAGGAGCGGTGCGTTGAAGAGTTCGGGAAAAAGCATGAGATCCGTGTTGTACCCTGCCTGGGTGTCCACGAAAAACTCCACCTGCTGCAGAAAATCATCGAATGATTCGAAACTCCGCATCTGCCACTGCACCACCCCGAGGCGCATATAGGTCTTCACCTTGGAGATGAGCCGTTTGCGTTCCTCGTAGTAGATATTGTTCCATTCGAGGATGACGCCGTACCCCTTGGAGCTGAAATCCTCCGGCCAGTAGTTTTCAACGATTTTTTTATAGTGGAAGTCGTTGCTGACCTGAAAGGTAAGTACGGGGTCGGAGATCTCCCGGTTATTTACCATGCGGATATACTGCTGGGGAGTCTTCTTTTCCGACCACTCGGCATATCCCGGAATTCTCCCGCCAATGATGATCCCTTTCAGGTTGAGCGTCTCAGAAAGTTCTTTCCTGGCATCATACAGCCTGCGCCCCAGCCGTTTCTCCCTGTAGTCCGGTGAGACGAAGATATCGATGCCGTACAGGTAGTCCCCTTCGGGATCGTGATTCTTCAGTGTGCCGTCTCCGACGACCTCCTTGTAAGTGTGCCTGTCGCCGAACCGGGAATAGTCAATAATGAGGGAAAAAGCCCCGGCCACCACCCTGCCCTTATCCTCGATGCAGAGTTGTCCCTCGGGAAAACGGGTGATCATGGCACGGAACTGCTCCCGGGTCCAGGCCCCTCCCATTTTCGGATATATCCTGTCCATGATCCTCTTTACTTCATCGTAATCTTCAAGGGTGAACTGGCGAAGCTCCAGCTCATGCTGATATCGTTTCCGGGCCATGTTCGTCCGTCCTTTCTCGGGGGAAATTCACTCGCTTTATTATACTGTGACGCGCAGGAAATACACAGGAAAGGAAATGGACAGGCCATCCGGGAAAAAACAATGCCCCGGAAGCAGTTTCCGGGGCATTGGACCGTGATCATTTTTATTCGGGTTTCATGGTGTAGAGCGAACAATCCGGATTCAGCGGACGTGACGGATCCTGGTACCTGCTCTCGAAACACAGGCACGACACGGGAATATCATAGGGACCATGGATCATCCCCACAGGCCTGCAGGCGTAATAGCCTTCGGGAGCAACAATATTTTTGCCTGTATCAATCATATATCCTTCCATGATATAAACTTCTTCACAAAAATCATGATTTTGGACGTTCGGGATTTTTACTCCCGGAGCAAAACGTACCAGTCTTGTGAGATTACCGGTTTCAGGATCAAAGGACAATATTTTCTCGGATATACCTTCAGGTGCTCCAGGAACCTGCCGCCATTTACCGAGCAGAAAAGTATCGCTGAATTCAATCGTCTGTTTCGCCATTAAGAATCTCTCCTTTTACATTTTTTCTCATAATCCGAGGAAATTCGGGAGCCATGTCACTATTCCGGGAATATAGGTTACCATCAATAATACGATAATGAGCGGAATGAGCAGCAGAACAAGGTCATGGAACATTTCCCGGAGGCTTGTTTTTGCTATGCCGCAGGTAACAAACAAGCAGACACCTAAAGGAGGAGTACACATTCCGATGGTAAGGTTTACTGCTACAACAAGACCGAAATGTATGAGATCGATGTTTAAGGCCTTTACCAACGGGAGAAACAAAGGGACAAAGATTGTGATCGCACTTGTGGTGTCGATAAACGTACCTGCTATGAGCAGGATAATGTTGATCACCATGAATGCCATCCAGGGAGATGTTATGTAATCGAGAAGGGTCTGGGCAACAGTCTGCGGAATCATCTTCACAGTCAGGAACCAAATGAAAAGGCGGGCCGTCATCAGCACCGTCAGGATTATTCCGTTGGTAATGGCTGCGTCGATGAACGCCGTCCTAACCGAGGCCCAGGTCAGTTCCCGGTAAACGAGTGCTCCAAGGACAAGCGCGTAGGCCACAGCTATAGCCGCAGATTCAGTTGGTGTAAAAATCCCCCCGACAATGCCGCCTACGATTATGACAGGCATGAACAGTGCGAGAACAGCATCTTTGAACCCCTGGTAGATTTCCTTGAAGGATGCTTTTTCAGTGTGGCCGATATAACCTCGTTTTTTACTGATTATCAGGTTCGTGACCATCAAGGAGATTCCCATCAATATACCCGGAATTACACCGCCCATGAAGAGCTTCGCGATGGAGGTGCTCACAATGACACCATAGACGACCAAAGGTATGCTGGGAGGGATAATCGGACCTATGGAACCGGACGTCGCGACCAGAGATGCGGCGTAATCCTTTGAATACCCTTTTTCCATCATGGGAGGAATAAGCAGGGCCCCGATCGCTGCAGCTGCCGCAATTGCAGACCCCGTAACAGCAGCGAAGATCATGGAGGAAACAACAACAACCATACCCAGGCCTCCGGCCCAATGCCCCACAACCGATTCAGAGAAATCGGTTATGCGCCTGGAAATACCACCGACTGCCATGAGGTTTCCTGCGAGGATAAAAAGCGGGATTGCAATAAATGCAAAATTGCTCACCCCGCCGTACATTTGCTGCACGATCACCTGGAGGGGAAGCTGTGTCCCGAAAAGTCCAACAAAGCTGACGATGCCAAGGGAAAAAGCGATTGGAACTCCCAAAAGGAAAACACCGAAAAGACCCGCTATCCATAGCATGATCTACTCACCGGCCTTCCCGCTGGAGGTCGCTATCTTCAGAACTGCCCATGTTTTTCACCTGCCGGACCAGATCCAGCAGAAGTTGTATGAGCATAAAAAAAACAGTTAGCGGAATTGCGGCATATGAAAGGCTCATAGGGACTTTTACGTATGTCATGTACTGATCCATGTTATCCGTCACAAACCGGACCGAGTAAAAAAAGACCGCGCTCAAAAAAACGATGACGATCACATTTGTCAAAAGAGCAAACATTTGTTTCCCCTTAGTGGAGAAACACTGAACCAGAACGTCCACGTTCAAATGTGACTTATTGAAAATACCGACTGCCATGCCGAGGAAAACTGAATAGGTGAATAAAATCTGGATCACATCGTTCGCCCATGGCATCGAGAGCTGGAATACATAGCGCTGGATCACCTGGGCAAATACTATAACAAACACTCCGGCAAGGCTTACTCCGCCAAGTAAGGAGAATATTTTTCGAACAATATGCACGACAATCGCTCCTCTCTGTCGCTGAGAGAGCTGGAGTCGCTATTTCAGAAAAATAGCGACTCCAGCTCCTGTTACAGAATTCCTTTATTCCAGGGGAATATTTCTGACTTTTTCCATAACCTCAACAGGGATCATGTCACCGAGGACTTTATAAAGATCCTTCGTAACCTCCGCAAAAGCTTTCAGGTCTGGTTTTTCTTCGATCTGCACTCCGGCCTTCTTCATGGTATCCATGCGCTCTGCATCCAATTCTGCCAGCTTGGCCCGCTGATAAACGGCAGTTTCTATGGATACTTCCCTCAGTATCTGCTGATGCTTTGGTGAAAGGGAGTTAAACCATTTAGGGTTAGCAAAAACCATGGCCGGTTCATAGGTATGGTATGTCAGGCTTACATATTTCTGCACTTCATAGAACTTCATCGAGTAAATTGTAGCGATAGGGTTTTCCTGACCATCGACGACCTTCTGCTGAAGAGCAGAATACAGCTCTCCGAAGGGAATGGGAGTCGGAATAGCCCCAAGGCTCTTCATGAGTTCCACCTTGATCTTCGACTCCTGTACCCTGATCTTCAGGCCCTTCATATCGTCAGGGGTCTTCACGGGCCGGACGTTGTTGGTCATGTTCCTGAAACCGACCTCCCAATAAGCAAGGTTTACAAACCCCTTCTCCGCAAGAATTTTATTGAAATACTCTCCAACCTCGCCGTCCAAAGCTGTGTAGACCTGTTTTTTTGTCTGGAAAAGGAAAGGGACGCCAAACAGCTCAAGTTCCGGGACAAAACCGGACATATTACCGGGGCTGGCACTGCCCATCTCGATGGTCCCCATGCGTACGCCTTCCCCAAGGTCTCTCTCTCCGCCAAGCTGTCCCTGAGGGAAGATGGTGACCTTCATCTCGCCGCCCGATTTTTCCTCAACGAGCTTCTTGAAATGCTCCGCGCCGATGTGGTACTGGTGCTCAAGGCTTCCCGAGTGGGCGAACTTGAACTCTACTGCGGCGGCGAACGCCGCCCCGCTCAAAAACACCATAAACGCAAAAACTGCCGCAACGAACACTCCGCTTCTTCTCATTGTTTTCCCTCCTGTTTGATATGTGTGCCGTAAATCTCAGGCACCCTGTCATTGAAGACCGTCAGAAAATTCCGGATCTGTGACACTTCGTCGAGGTCTATGGTCACAAAACCAGCCTCCTCGCCTTCACCGCCCTCAAAAAGGACCTCACCCTTCGGGCCGAGGATCATGGACCCTCCTCCGAAGTGGGTGTCCCCGGTGGTTCCGCACCGGTTGCAGGCTACCACGAACATCTGGTTCTCTATTGCCCTGGCCCGGAGAAGTGTCTTCCAGTGATCCGCCCTCGCACTCGGCCACTCCGCGCTTACGAAGAGGACTTCAGTTCCCCTGAGAGCGTATGTTCTGAGCCACTCGCAGAACCGGATGTCATAGCATATGACACACCCTGCCTTTGCTCCTTCGAGGGAGAAAAGACATTCCTTCCGGCCGCCGGTGAAGTACTTTTCCTCCTCCATGAGCCGGATCAGGTGAACTTTGTCATAATACGCCACAAGGTCACCCTTCGGATTTATCACCTGGGCCCGGTTCGCATATCCGCTCCCGGTTGACGCAAGCACAGACCCTCCGACAAACCAGACGCCGTACTTCCTGGCAAGGCCCCCAAGAAACGCGGCGGCGTCCTTTCCCTCGGGATCTGCTAGTTCCCCGGCCCTGTCCAGCGCATATCCGACGTCCCAGATCTCGGGTATGACTACAGCCGTAGGAAGATCCGAGGGAACGGAAACGGATGCCATCCATTTTTCGATATTTTCCCTGTTTCTCTTCCGGTCCCCCAGGGCGATATCGAGCTGCAGAACACCTACTCTCAGCTTCATGGAAGCACCTCCTCAGTTTCTGTCGGGCAGGACCCGGACAGCATACTCATGCCGGATCTCCCTGCCCAGCACAGGATCTTTCAGCGAGAGGACATAATGGGATGCATACACCAGTCCCTCTCCTATAACCGGCAATGTGCCGCTGAAGAGGGCAAGTTTTCCGGATCCCGAAGGTGCATCTTCCCGTGCCAGTTCGAACAGTTTCTCGGGGGGGAGCATCCTGCCCAGGGTTCCCTCCTGGTAAAGCTTTCCGTCAGCCCAGGTCCTCAGTTCGATGGAGTCCCAGTGCCCCCGTATTTCGTCCACTCTCCAGAAGAAAGCCCCGACAACCTTCGAGCACGCCTGTTTGGCCTTCGCGACCGAAACAGTCTCAAGGGCCCTGTCGGTATGATCGCTTGCCACTGTCACGCAGAGATTCCCGCCGCAGTCCCGGGCAAGAAACACTTCACCTTCCCCTGAAGTAGACTCTCCCACCACCCACAGAAGCCCCGTACTGCAGACTCTTTCGGGCTCGACCCAGTACATTGACGGGACTTTTTCGGGGGCAGGCACCCCTATTTTCCGAAGTTCCTCCACGTGGGCCATTACTCCCGCCTGGTCACGCCCGGTGTATCCCGCGGCTACGCATGCGTCCCACGAAAGGACGACCTGCTCCGATACTCCGTCCTTTTTCTGCATCACACTTACCATCCGCATTTTCTCAGCTCCCTTTCCCATAGGAGGACGATATGCTGTCTATCTTCCGAAGCAAAATGTCCTCCGTTTTATCAAGATGCTCAAGGAGGGCCTCCCGTGCGGCCCTTTTCCGGCCATTTTTTACCGCGTCCATTATTTTTCCATGTTCTGACAGAACGTCGTCGTACCGTTTCTCGTTCATGGCAAGCATTCCGAGCCAGATCATTTCTTCGCTTGCCGTGTTCCAGAATCTTTGGAGAAGGGAGTTGCCGACCACCTGAAAAAGAATGGAATGAAATGACTGGTCAGCCGTGATAAAAGAAAAAAGGCTCCCCCGTGAATTGTCCATTTCGGAAAGAACAGAAGACATCATGGGGACAGCTTCACGTCCTGATCCGTCATCAATGAGAAGATCCATGGCTTCCCGCTCCAGGATCCTCCTTGCCTGAAACACTTCATGCAGGTCTGCAGCCGATACGTACCGGATCCGGATGTTCTTCCGGGAGTTGATTTTCAGCCAGCCTTCCTGGGAAAGCCGATGAATTGCTTCGCGAACCGGAGTTCTGCTTATCCCGAGCTCTTCAGCCAGTCCCCGTTCCTGAAGTATGGAACCGGGGAGGTATTCAAGAGAAAGGATCCGTCTTTTTATCTGTTCATAGGCCCCGGAGGCGAGATTTTTCCTTTTCATATGGCATACCACATCCTTCTATGGTATACCACAAGAATAATCATTCTTTTTTTCCTGTCAAGAGCATTTGGAATCAAAAAGGGCCCCGTGCCTGTTCTTTTTTCAACAGTACCGGGGCCCTGCGGGAAACAGCCCGGTCTTCCCGGGTTCACCTGCAGAGAAGTATAGTGAGGTCGTTTACGTTTGTGCCGGTCGGTCCGGTACGTACCAGGCATCCGCAGGCGTCAAGACCATGATAGGAGTCATTGTCGGCAAGTATTTTTTCGAGGTCAAGCCCCAGCCCCGATATGGCCGGGACGGTTTCCCCGTCCACTAACCCGCCGGCAGCGTCGGTCGGCCCGTCGGTTCCGTCCGATCCCACTGAAATGACCGCCGTGTCCGCAAGACCCCTTATACCGGCAGCGGCTGCAAGGGCAAGCTCCTGGTTTCTGCCTCCCATTCCCTTTCCCTTGAGATGAACCACCGTCTCTCCTCCAAGGAGGATCGCACAGGGAGGCTTCAGGGGATTTCCCGATGACCGGATCTCACGGGCCACGGATGCGAGAAATGCACCGGCATCCCTGGCCTCGCAGGAAAGGGTCGTCGTCAGCAGCAGCGGGACATATCCGAGTTCCCTGACAGCTTTTTCCGCCGCGGAGCACAGAGCGGTGACACTGCCGGCGATAATGGTGGTCACGTTGTCAAGCGTTTTCGGAGTTTCCTCCTTCAGGGCATCCAGAAGCCCGGGGCGCATCGACAGGGAATACTTCTCTACTATCCGCATGGCCTCCCGGACTGTGGAGCCGTCAGGGTGGGCAGGACCGGATGCAATGCTGTCAAGCCTGTCTCCAAGCACATCGGAAAGGACGATCGCAAAAACATGGGCGGGAGCGACGAAATGGGCAAACCGCCCTCCTTTCACGGCGGAAAGGCGTTTCCGTATCATGTTGATCTCAACAATGTCTGCCCCGCATGCGAGAAGCTGGTCGGTAACAGAAATAAGATCATTCAGGCCTACGCCGTCCTTCGGTTTTTCAAAAAGAGCAGACCCTCCCCCGGAGACAAGGAAAAGCACAGTATCCTTCTCCGAGAGCCCTTTCACTCCTTCAAGAAGTTTCGCCGTGCCTGCCAGTGTATTTTCATCAGGAAAGGGGTGCCCGGCTTCACGGATTTCAATGCCCTGGATATCTCCCATGCTGTGGCCGTATTTCGTGACCGCCACTCCGCCGTCAAGACGGGAGCCCAGGGCCTCAGCGGCGGCTTTCGCCATTCTCCATGCGGCTTTTCCGATGGCTGCAAGGACGATCCGTCCTCCTCCATCCAACCGTGTCAGAAATCGTTCATCCCGAAGCGCTTCTTTTACGGCATTCTCCGGAAGGACCGCTTCTATAGCCTTCAGAGCGGCTTTCATTGCATCGTCTCTTACCTGCTTCATATGCAGCCTTCACCTCTTTTCAATTTTCCCCGGCATCGCTGCGGATGAAAGAGCCTCTATGCAGTGTTCCATTGTTTCCCTGACCCCGAATCCTCCTGCCTTCGTCACAAGGAGGAGGCCATCGGCTTTCCCTCCCATGATGCGGACCAAAGGAATACCGGGCTCCAGTTCCTCAAGAAGAGACGTACCTTCTCCTCCAAGAGCCCGTACAATCCATATTGCCGCCTCTCCGCCCGTTATGAAAATGCCGCTGACCTCTGCGTTTTCCAGAACGCCTGAAACCACTGCCGCAAGACTTCCACTTATGCGCTCTCCTGCGTCCGCCTTTCTTCCGGCCTCCACCTGCCATTCTTCAAGGGAGGATGTCAGCAGGACATTTTTCCCGTTCTTCAGGAGAGACACGGTCTTTTCCGTCAGCAATGTTTCGTGGGAAGCCATGTCGTCCAGGAGGGCATCCACATCCACCAGGACCGGTGATGCAAGCCCTTTTTCGAGAACATGCCGTGCCTGGGCCGCGCTTTTCGGACTCACGCTCCCGACAACGAGGAGCACAGGCCGCCGGAAGGAAACAAGGGCTCCAGCCAGGCCCGCTGACCCGATCCACAGTACTTCCTCCGGGGGAACAGTTCCTGAGACTCCGTCGGCGATGAGCCGGAGGTCCTCCTCCGTCTCGGCGTCGAAACAGAATACACCGGAACAGCCCGCCGCACCGAGAATGGAGGGGATCTTCTTTCCCCTGACTTCATCAAGGGAGACGGTCCGTGCCGAATTCTTCCCGGATCCAAGCAGCGTTTCCGCCAGAGATGAAGTTCGAACCGGCTTTCTTGGATCCCTGCCCATTTCCGTCTCCGCTACCGGGACCCCGTCAAGAAGGAGCAGCCCGTCTCTCGAGATACGCTTATTCCCCGGATATGCGGGAGCAAAAACCGTCAGCCGAAAACCAAGTGATTCCCGCAAAACTGCAGCTTCCGCGGCAATATTTCCACGAAGGGTGGAATCCACTTTCTTGTAGAACACCTTTTTCCCTTTTGATCCGGCAAGGTGGGGCACGGCATTGCGCATAATTTCCGCAGCTTCCGTCGAAGGGATATTCCGTGACTCCGTATCGAGAATGACCGCCCCATTCTTTTCGAAGGAAGAAAAAGCTTCGGGATCCAATATCACTGTTGATTCGTATCCCGCCTTGAGGAATTGGATCCCCGTATCATTAGCGCCCGTAAAGTCATCAGCTATGACTGCAAAGCTTCTGTCCATGGGACAGGATCCTTCGGCCGTCTCATCTGTTTCCGGCAAACTGCACTGCTGCCCTGATCGCGGATATCATGCTCGACTCGTCGGCAGTGCCTTTTCCGGCCTTTCCGTATGCGGTGCCATGGTCAACAGAGGTACGGATGATCGGAAGCCCTACGGTAATGTTCACACCTCCCATGAAATCCGTTATCTTGAGGGGGATGTGCCCCTGGTCGTGGTACATGGCCACCACAATATCGGAGTCACCCTTCAGGGCTTTTACGAAGACGGTATCCGGCGGAACAGGACCTGACGCGTTTATTCCTTCAGCCCTGGCTGCCTCGATGGCGGGGATGATCTCCTCGATCTCCTCCCTGCCGAAAAGACCGCTTTCACCGCTGTGGGGGTTCAGCCCGGCCACCGCGATCCGCGGTTCAACGATGCCAAGTGCCCTGACGGCACCGTCAGCGAGGCGTATCACCGAGAGGACTCTCTCTTTTTTAGCACGGTCGCATGCCTCCCGGAGAGCTACATGGGTGGATACGTGAATAACCCGGATCCCCCCTCCCATAAGGAGCATGGCGTAATTTTTCGTTCCCGTGAGATCAGCGAAAATCTCTGTATGTCCCGAGTAGTTGATGCCCCCTTCATGGAGGGCCTCCTTGTTGATCGGGCCGGTGACCACCGCATCGATCCTTTTCTCCAGGGCATCCTCTATTGCTCTTTTGATGTAGGCGAAGGCCGCTTTTCCGCACTTGCCCTGGACCCTGGCGAATTCATAGGGTCCCTCCAGGGCCCCCAGCGACACGAGGTTGATATTCCCTTCCCCGGCATCCTCGGGGCTTTCCAGTGTGACGATCTCGCGGCTGCAGTTGACGATCGAGGCCGCTCTTTCCAGTACAGATGCGTCCCCATAGAGAACAGGCATGCATGAGGAGAGCACTTCATCGTTCTCCAGGGCCTTCAGGGAAATTTCAGGGCCGACCCCCGAAGGGTCGCCGATCGTAATGCCGATTCGAGGTTTTTTCATTGTATCCTCCCGGTTGTGTGTCTATTCAACTCCATATTTTAAAAAACAGGCGCCATCCGGATTTCTTTTTTCAACCCGAATTATATCAAAGGACTGCAATTCAATCGTTTGTACCGCAGGTTCAGACGGCTTCAACTATAACGGAAACGCCGTCCGGAACGACCGTTACTGACGCTTCCGGGTCATCCAGCAGGCTTTCGGCCATGGTCAGGGCTGCTTCAAGGGACGGAGCCCATTTCATGTTGAGGTGTTCCACCATTTCCCTGGAGGCGGACGTCACCATGATGACCGTAAAGTCAATGAGAATCCTTGCGAAAATCTGGATCTGCCACTGATCCGGCTCAGTCTGGTCACGTCCCCGTGCCGTGATCATGTCCATAATCCCCCGGGGGGTGGTAATTTTCTCGAACGTGCGGTAGAAGGCTTCTCCTCCGTGACCGTCGCTGCATTCGGCAGCTACGATAATGACCCCGCCCTTTTTGCAGGTCGCTTCGCCTGCAGTCATGCTTTTTACCGCCTGGTAGAGATTCTGGTCAAGGGGATAACCACCATTGCCTGTTACGACGATGTCAGAAGGAACAGCCCTTACTTTCCCGTACTTTCCAACGAAAGAGCAGCCCGCTTCGTGAGCCTTTTCCATATCACCGCTGAAAGCCGCAACTATATGTTTTTCCGGGTCAATGACCACGTTGCAGATAAAGGCAAGCCCCACTTTCCTTGCTGCGTACACCATGTCCCCGTGGATCGGTTTGCCTTCAAGGACACCTGTTCGTGCACGTTCATGGGCGATGAATTCGGCGCAATGGTTCGCCATGACCGTCCGGTAGCCGGCGGTGCCGGGGAGCACGCTTTTCCTGCCTCCTGAGTACCCCGCAAAAAAATGGGGTTCGATAAAGCCCTCTGCCGCCAGGAGATCTGCCTCTGCCACGATACGGTTCAGGATGAGATCGCCTCCCGAGGGCAGTTTCCCCAAACGGACCAGGTTACCGTCGTCATGGCTGTCGTGAACCACGATCCGTTCATTTTTCACGATCTCCGGACCGTATCGTTTCAGCAGTTCTTCAGCGGTCGTCTCCCGATGTCCTCCCGTCGCGACAAGGATCGTTATTTCCGCATCGGGATTTCCGTTCCGCACCTCTCCCAGAAGGAGGGGCAGAATGATCGAACTCGGCACCAGCCTGGTGTGATCGCTCGAGATGATGACCACGTTCTTTTTTCCCCTTGCCAGCTCTCTCAGAGGGGCCGAATTTATGGGGTTTTCAAGGGAATTCCTGACGATCTCCCGCTCAGGCGTTTCTGATTTAAGCTCGTGCAGATCCGATGTAAGAACGGCTTTCAGCCTGGGGTCAGGGATTTCAACAGATAAAAAAGCATTTCCATAGGGGACAGGTATTCGAATGATCAGCGACCTCCTTTTTCCTGTATCCAGGCAATTTTCAGGTCCGCCCGCAAGGAACCGGAAAGACACTTCTCCTGCGGCATCAGTATTCCCTTGTGCGACAGATCAGCGGTTGAAAAAAATATCGAAAATTCTCCACGCCGCCCGGTCGGGGTCGAAGGCCGGGGGATTCCAGTTATCCGGCCGTATGGACCACCGGTTGATGGAGAGATTCAGAATGAAATCGCCCTCCACCGCACCGTAGACCCATGTGCCGAACTCCTCCCCGGCAGCGGGGCCCCTTTTCGATATATGAGCATTGCCTTTCGTCAGGACGGTGATCCCCTGTGCTTTCAGATGTTCTGCCGTCATGGCCCCATCCAGGCCGAAGCGGGCCCGGTGGAACCGCTTCGCTTCCCCGGGGTCGGGAGCGAGGCGGAGGTCGGCGACGGAATAGTTCACCACTGTTCCGCCTCCGTACACGTCCTGGGGCGACCTTTCCTGAAGATTGTTTTTTCCGTCGAGGAAGAAACCGACTACTGATCTTTTCCTGTTGTAGGCAAGGACACCTGCAATACCTGTCAGACGGTTCGCTCCCGGATCGGGAAGACTTTCCGCCCCCTTGAAGCTGAACTTGAGCTCCTTTCCTTCCGGGGTGAGATACAGCAGAAAACAATCGGAGTTCAGGATCTCCGCGTTCAGGTAATACCCGTTCGGTACGTCTTCCCTGCTTTTCCGCTCTCCCTCGGGAATTGCGGACAGCCCGAAAAGCGCCCCGATCTTTTCGTGAACGCCGGGAACGACAGGAAGGACTCCCGGCTGACCTGCTGCGCTGACTGCTGAAGCCACCTTAACGGAAAAGTCCTTCCGGACTGCCTGTTTCCCCTCCAGGAGAAGGATGGCCGATCCCTTGTAGCTCCCCTCTTTCGAATAGGCGTGGACTACCGTACGGCCTTCAGCCGCAGTTCCGTCACCAAAGTCCCACCGGACAACTGCGGGAGCAGGGACGTTCTCCATATCCGCCGAGAAATTCAGTTTCTGTCCCGGTTCCCCGCCGGCAGGGACCATCACGGCCAGGGCCGGAAGCCGGGGAGCGGCCTTGACGGCTGCAAGAAGGATACCAAGCGCCTCTTCCGCCTCCTCAAGAGACTTCCGGGCGGCCTCTGCCCGGGGAATAAGGTCCGCGGCAAGGATGCGGGCCCTTCGTGCGGTCTCCGCCGTTTCTTTTCGGATCCTTCCGTCCGCAGCAGGGAATTTTTTCAGGTCTGCCGCAATGATCTGCTCCATGCGCAGGAGCGTCTCGAGCCAGGCGCCGAATTCCCCGGGGAGTTTTTTACCAGGGGAGGTGACGGCCTGCTCGTTCCTCCCGATGATCATCCACCCGGGGATCCCTTTCTTTTCAAAGAAGTGGGCATATCCACGCCTGAGCGCCTTTCTTACCCGGTCGAACTCCGAAAGGGCGGACTGCCACCCCTCGCGGTTCCTCTTCATGGCCTCCGCCCCTTCCCGGGCCAGCTTCCCTGCCTCTAGAAGGGCGGCCCTGTCCTCCTCCATGGCAGGAAGAAGCTCCGCTGCACCGGAAAGCTCCCGGAGAACATCCATCTCCTCAAGGATCCTGTCGAACCGGGACCGGTTCCGTGCGTGGTCCTCCGCTGCCATGGCGGTTCCGGCCTCCAGCCCGGCCAGAGGACTCCCCCGGGCCAGATCCTTTCTGAGCCCGTTGATCCTGCGGAGGATCAAAACACTGTCTTCCTCCGTCTTTTTTAAATCCGCTCCCCAGGTTTTTGCCCCCTCCTCGAAGACCTTCCTGAGGGAGGGAAGGGCATCCAGGTGCTCCGCTCTTCCCCTGAGAGAATCCACCGTCCGGCTTCGCCAGATGTCGAGAGACCGGGCCCACCGCACATTCTGCTCCATGGCGCCCCTGAGAGACTCTGCCAGCGCTGCGGTTCTCTCCAGTTCCCGCACCAGTTCCCTGCCCGAGGCCACGGACCGGGTGTTCTGGACCTCCACTGCCATTCCCTGGGCGCGGAGCTCGGCGGAGGTGGTCTCAAGGACATTGATGGTGTCGAGAGCTTCACCGGCAAGGGATATGACCGTCTCCGCCCCCTCAACGACTGCGCCGCCGGTCCACCGGCCGGCCGCCTTTGCAAATTCGTACCCGCCTCTCACCGTACCGTAGGCAGTTCCCTTGGCCGCAGCCTCGGCAGCGATCTTCATCTTCACTGCGAGGCTGTCAGGATCCTCTCCATGTTTTTTATAATACTCACGGAGCCGTTCCACCTCGGCCTTAGTATAGGCGGCGGTGTGCGCTGTTACTGCTTCAGCCGTCCCCCGGACAGTCATATCATAGGCGAGACCGATGGCAACTCTCCCAAAGTCGGGATTTCCAGAGGTCCGCCTGTTCTCTTCGATCAGGGCGTTGTACCCGCCTATGACAGCGGCGGCGATCCCCGCCCCCCGGAGAAGAGAACTCCCCCTTCCGCTTGCGGTCGCTCCGGGATCTCTCCGTGCTGTTTTTTCGCCGGCAGCCGGTGTTTTTTTCAGCTCCGCGGCCATCTCACGGGCAAAATCACTGCCGTGCCGTGCCTCCATCTCCGCAAGTGCGTCGCCGAGTCTCGACGGAGGCAATCCTTTCAGTGTCTCCGCAGCGGCTTTTTTCAGCGCCGACCTGCTTTCCGGACTGGATGAAGCAGCCGCGATCTCTCCCAGGGTGGAAGCATAGTTTTTGAGTGCCTTCTCCGTAAGATGACCGCTCAGAGCATCCACAGCCGCTTCCCCTCTCCTGGAGGCCGCGCCCGAATCCCGTGCTTTCGCCGCTTCCGGGAGAGGAGAAACCGCTCCCTCCCGGGGAGGAATGCCGGCAGGTTCCCCGAGGCTCCGCTCCAGCCTGTTGATCCTGTCGATATACTTCGCCTGGTGAGATTCCGTCTTCCGGATCTCCGCCGAAAGGAAGCTCCGGTCCGCCGGTTCCGCGGAGGCTGTGTACTTTTTCATCAGGGAGGCCTTTTCCCTCTTCATGGCCTCGATCCGGGATTTCATCTCCTCGGCGTAGGCTCTTCCCTCGGCAATGCCCACGGGGTCCCCCCGGTCGAGTTTTCCCTGGGCTTCTGCGGCGAGGGGGGAGGCGTACATATTGCCTCCGTCACCGTTGATATAAGAGGCGGCCTTCGAGAATTCACCGGGGCTCTTCATGTCCGCCGGAGAAGGCATGATATCCGTCTCGGTCCGGGCGGCCCAGTTAACACCCCTTTCCACGGCGAGGCCGCTCTCCCGGAGATAGGCCTCCACACGACTGTTGTATGCCTTTCTTGCCCGTTCCACGTCTCCGGCGGAAAGCTCCTTTCCCCTGAGCTGCACATCTGTGTCGGTTCCCGGGCGAAAAGAGTCCCTCTTCCTGCCCTGCTCCGCCGAGAGCCCGGCTTCGGCGGCCGCATCGGCTGCCAATCCACGGTTCTTTTTGTCGTAGGCGCCCTGGACCTTCCTGTAGGTCTCCCCGTCCAACGTTCCTTCCATGGCCAGATGGTTCATCCGTTTGTTCTCAATAAAAAGAAGCGCTTCGTCAGCTTCCGTCGCGGTGCCCGACGCGGCCCGCTCCGCCGCCCGGAGGATCGCCACGTCGTCGGCACCTGAGGCAGGGAAGGGATACAAGGCAAGAATCATGAGCAGAAGGAAAAGCACCGGTATCCTGGAAAGCGCAGAGAAAGAACCTTCACGGCCGGTATCCACGGAGATCATCTCCTTTCAAGCTCCTCCGCCAGGCGGAGGGCTTCAGCGGCAGCAGGCAAAGAAGAGGGAAAAGACGCCGTGATCTCTTCGAGTATGTCGGCGGCGGCCTTTTCGTATTCTCTCCGCTCGAAGGCGTCACCCGAGGCCGATGCTTTTTCCAGAAGAAGAGCGGCCAGGGCGGGAAGAACGTCCTCCCTTCCATCCTCTCTGAGGGCAAGGATGGAGCGAAGGCATTCGATTCCCCTGTCAATGTCGCCGCTCGCCGCGGAAATAAGCAGGATCTGTGAGACGGCTCCGGCAGGAGAGACCATCGGGTTCCAGGCCCTCCGAAGGGCCGTGTCGAAGGCAGCGCCGAAGCGGCAGGATCGTCCGTAGGCGTCCACCAGTCCTGCGAGAACCGTATCAGAAGGCGAGACGGATGCAAGTCCTCTGTACAGGGAAACCGCAAGGGCGAGTGATGCGGCGTCATCCATGGCGGAATAGGCTTCCGCAAGTTCAAGGGCCGAGCGAAAACTGCCCGCATCACTTCTGAAAGCCGCCTCTTTTTCCGCCACAGTTCCTTCCCGGCTTTCTCTCTCATCCGGCAGAGTTTTTTTCAATTCGGAAGCTTTTTCCTTGCCCGGAGCTCCCCCCTTTTTCACGGCAAACTGGAGGGACGCCGTGGGACGCGTCGCAGGAAGGAGGTACATATCCACCACGTACCTTCCCTCGGGCAAGATCCTTCCCAAGGTCAGGGTGGAGTGGAATGTTACGGAAGATTCTTTGATGGGGCTGGCAACGGTGCGCTCCCCCAGTCTGATCCTGCCCGAGCCGGGCGGGGAAGAAAACCAGACGAAGCGGACAGCAGTGCCAGCTTCAACATCACGGACCTCCGCCACGGCGATGAATTCCTTCGCAGACGGGTCATAACCGGAGGTCGGTCCTACAGGGGAACCGTCAGCAGCAACTCCGGAGGCGAGGTACGTTTCGGCAACCGCGGGAGCAGCTTCCCCTTCTCCGGGGGAGAAAACAAACGGAAACATAAGAGAAAAAAGCAAAACGAACCTTAAGGCCGCCTTCTTCATGTAAATTCCTCCCCCGGTACGAGTATGTATGCTCCTCCGGCAGCAGTCTTTCCGGGAAGCATTTTGCGAAATTGTATCACCTGTCTGTCCGGCAAGAAAGATCAGGGCTGGATGAATGCCTGAGAAGGTTTTCTATGAAGCCGAACGCTTCTTCTTTCGAAGCGAAGCCGGGATGGAGCCCCTGAAGCTTTACGGCACCCAGGAGCTTCCCGAGGAAAGGTCCCGGAGCAAGGGAGAAACGGTTCATGATCTCTCTTCCTGTGGGGAGAACATCCTCGCGGAGAGCCCGCACCGCCATGGAGACATACAGTGCCCGATTCTCGCTCCATCGGCGGAAATGGGGCTCCCCCACGCAGAACTGCCGTGACAGAAGAAAGAGGGAGTCCATGAAATGAGTTCCCCTGGCCTCGAAAAGGGCCGCCATTCTTTCAGGGTCGGGGGAGGCGAGGGGAAGGCGTCGCTGCCTGACGAGTTCTGCTGCATCCGAGGCGGCCCGGTCCGGCCATTTCCATGCAGTGAGAGCGGCGCCGGCAGCGGAGGATCCGTCATCGCTCCGGGAAGACCCCCCCCAAGGAAGGGAAAAGAGAGCCGCTGCCCGCACTTCAAGATCCGCACCTTCCTGTGCCAGCCCTTCCAGGATCCGGCACAGCCGGGAGAAGTCGAACGCCCTGGAAGGCATCCCGGGGAAAAAAAACTCCAGAAGGCCGCACTCCCGTATCATTTCGAGGAAAACCCGGGGATTCCCCTCCAGGCCCAGCCGAATCTCCCTCCCTACTCTTTCGGGAGCGCACTTCTCCAGGGATGGACGTGCCTCCCGGCAGGCAGCGGCTGACTCCGAAACAGGGACAAATCCGGGAAGAACCGCAGCAAACCGGGCGAGGCGAAGTGCACGAAGAGGATCTTCCGACAGCCGCTCCCGGGCCGGACCGTTAAACCTGAGCACCCTCGAGGCAACGTCAGCCATAGACCGTCTGCTTCCCACCACTTCTCCCGTCCGGCGGAGGGCTAGGGCGTTCACGGTAAAGTCCCTTCTGGAAAGATCATCCTTCAACGATCCTCCTGAATAAGAAAACACCTCGCAGTGCCCCTGTTCTATGGGGAGAAGGAGTACTTTCATCCCTTCCGGGCCGAGGAGCCGGCCGGCCGGAAAAAGGGGAACGGCATCGGCCAGGGGAATATTTGAGGCAATGTCAGCATCTGCAGCAGGAAACCCGCAGAGAAGGTCCCGTACCATACCGCCGACCAGGACTGCTTCGTATCCTGCTTCTTCCAGCCTCCGGAGGACATCCAGGGCACCGGAAAGAACATTCGTCATGACGCCTTGGGTTCCGCCTCGACGGCCAGCGGTTTTCCATAGAGCATGGCCATGCCGGTCGACTTGTGCTTCACCTTGTATCCCACAAAACCGTCCCCGAAGACTTTCGGATGGTAGTCGTAGTTCCTCAGCAGGATCTCCTTGTGCCCCCGCGTCATTACCGCTACAGGCCTTCTGAGATTCTTGTAGAGAACGAAACGGGGATGACCGCCGTACTTGTTTTTGAAGCGGACCGCATGGAAACCGCACTTCAGCACGTTCGACAGGCTGAAGATGTTTTTCGGAGAGACGGTGGTATGGAGGTGATACCTGTTGGGATACAGTATATTCTCCATGAAGAGGTACGTGAAAAACTGGATATTGTTGCCCCTGAACGTCGAGTCGGTCACGCAGAAGTCCATGACGGCCACGTTGTTCGCCTCCCCGGGGTCGATCCCGAGGTCTTCCGCCGCATCGTCCACGTACTCCTTCACGTAGGATACCGCACGGAGGGCTATCAGGCGGCCTTCGGCGAAAATTCCTGTTACGGCTCCCTCTCCCCGGATGCTCTCCGCAATGGTGTTTTCCTCTGCAAAAAATCCCTCGTCTCCAATTTCATCGGTGATGCGCTTGTGGAAAAAAACAGCTTCATCGATATCATCCTCGTAAAGGATCCTCATTGTGCATAAAACAGGAGCGACAACCCCCACGTCTCTTTTCTGCAGAAAAAACTGTTGGGATGCATACCCCATTGCATCGACACCCCTTTCTCTTTCTTCTCCATAGCTGCCCGGGACCCTGAAAACAATCAATTATGAAAAATCCCGGGATGGTAGAGTATATTATACAAAACAGTGCAAGAGGAGAGATACAATGACGCCAACGGTCATTATCGCATGCCCGGATTACGCAGAAAAGACAGTGCTGAAGCGCATGACTGATCTTCTTGAACCTCTGGGAGGAATGGGGAACTTCATCAGGGCTGGGGAAAGGGTGCTCCTCAAGCCGAATATGCTTTCCGCTTCTCCGCCTGAGCGGTGTGTCACGACCCACCCGGAAGTGGTACGGGCCGTGGCACGGCTGGTACTTGATTCGGGCGGCATCCCCTTCATAGGGGACAGCCCCGGACTCGACGGTTTCAGGAGCGTTGCCGCACGAACCGGAATGGATCAGGTCGCACAGGAACTCTCTATTGAGATCCGGGAACTCGATTGCCCGGTCCCCCTGGCTATGGCAGCAGGTTCGGTATTTCAAAAAGTTTCCGTTTCCAGTCACGCCGTTGAAGCCGATAAAATCATCAATCTTCCCAAACTGAAGACCCACGCACAGATGATGCTGACTCTCGGAGTGAAAAATTTATTCGGGACGGTTGTCCGGAAGGCAAAAGCGGAGTGGCACTACAACGTGGGGCTCCACAGGGACACCTTCTCCGACCTGCACCTTGACATAGCCAAAAGCCTGGCGCCGGAACTGACGATCCTCGACGGGACCGACGGCATGGAAGGGCACGGCCCCGGGAACGGGCGACCGCGTCACTTCGGTCTTCTGGCGGCTTCACGGGATCCTCTGGACCTCGATCTCAGGATATGCACCATGCTCGGAGCAGACCTGCACTCTTTTCCCCTGTACAGGTCGGCCCTGAGGAGAAACCTTCTTCCCGATTTAAAAAAACCCGCTGAAGGTGACTTTCCCTCTGAATTTGTCTTTGAAAATGTTGACATCCCGAGGCTGGACTCTCTTCATCTGCTCCCGTCTTTTCTGGACGGCTTCGGGAAACGGTTCTTCACTTCCCGTCCTGTTCAGGACCTGAACTCGTGCATTCGATGCGGAAAATGTGCATCAATCTGCCCGGCGGATGCCATGAAGCTTGAAGAAAACAGGATCATTACCATTGATTACGAAAAGTGCATACGCTGCTATTGCTGCCAGGAGGTCTGCCCCGTTGACGCGATCAGCTTTTCCAGGGGACTGGTCCTCAGGACCCTCGAATTTCTGAAAATCTGACTGCGGCCGGCGCCGTTTTCCATGATTTTTCATTGCAAATTGTCCGCCAGAAATTGCTGAATTTCCCATGGATTCTATAATTCAGTTGAAAGCAGGCTTTCGTTTCATTGCCTGCCGGTTTCATATTCTGATTTATCGGAGGGTATGCCATGAAACTATCAGCCTATTCAGGACTTGCGGAAAAAAAATTTGACGCGGATTTTCTGAATCTGCTCATGTTTGACATCTCTGGAGGAATGAGGTCAGTAACCATTCCAAAGGAGTATGTGTCGGACTCCGTGTTCCGGGATGGTATCGGGTTTGATGCGTCAAACTACGGCTTCGCGAAAGTGACCAACTCGGATATGGTCGCGATTCCGGACGCAGGCTGCGCATTCCTTGAGGAACGGGACAGCTTTCGGACGATCCATGTGCTCTGTGACGTGACAACCACCGAAAGACTGACCTTCGACCAGTATCCCCGTTCCGTCACGAAAAAAACCGCTGCGTATCTTCAGGAAAAAGGCATTGCGGACCGGGCGATGATGCTCGTGGAACTGGAATACTATGCATTCGAGGAGGTAGAGTATTCAACAGGAGTTTCCCATGCCTTCTATTCCATAGGCTCTTCCGAGGGGCTCGGGGAGAGCTTTTCCACCCGGCCGCGGTTCGGGGCTCAAAAAGGATACCAGAAACTGCCCCCCGAGGACCGGTATCTTGACTTCCGCAACAGGACCGTCAGGATAATGGGAGATGCAGGTATTCCCGTGAAATATCACCATCACGAGGTAGGCGCATCCCAGCTTGAAATCGAGCTCGACTTTATGGATCTTGTGAAGGCTGCCGACAGTGTATGTATAGCGAAATGGATCATCCGCACCGTAGCGGAAGAGATGGGACTGAAGGCAACATTCATGCCCAAGCCTCTCTACAAAATGCCCGGAAACGGTATGCACGTCCATCAGTTCCTTGAAAAAAACGGAAATACCCTTTTTCCCGGAGACGGTCTCCACGGGCTGTCACCCCTGGCCCTTTCCTACACATCCGGGCTGCTTGAACACAGTCTGACGGGAAGCCTTCTCGCTTTTACCAACCCGAGCACCAACAGCTACCGCCGCCTTGTCCCGGGATATGAGGCTCCCATAAGCGCGACATTCGCCAGGGGATCGAGGAGCGCCGCCGTCCGCATCCCCGGCTACCTGAAAAAAGACGAGGTCCGAATAGAATACCGGACCGGCGATGCATCGGCGAACACTCACTTCATGCTCTCCGCAATGGCACTTGCAGGAGCGGATGGAATATTCAGAAACGCCGACCCCGTAGCCGCGGGATTCAGCAGCGCGGAAGCCAGGGAAGACAAGGTTTTTCCGCTGAACCTTCATTCTGTGCTCGCAGGCTTGGAGAAGGATCATGAGTTCCTCCGCCCGGCCTTCCCCGAAAAATTGCTCGAACTCTGGACGAAGCGAAAAACAGAGGAGGCGGAGTACGTCTACAACGCTCCAACACCCCAGGAATACGAGCTTTACTTCTGATACGAAAAAAGGTAAGGAGCCCCGGAAAACCCGGGGCTCCTTACTTTTTCCAATCTGCCTGTCCCGGCAATGGACTAACCGAGGAATGCCAGCAGCAGCCCTCCTGCCAGCACAGATCCTATCTGGCCCGAAACGTTGGCGCCGACGGCATGCATGAGGATAAAATTATTCTTGTCCTCTGCGGCTGCGAGCCGCTGCACCAGCCTCGCCGACATGGGAAAAGCCGAGATGCCCGAAGCTCCTATCATAGGATTGAGCTTCCTCTTTCTGAAGAGGTTGATGGCCTTTGCGGACAGAACACCGACAGCAGTGTCAAGGATGAACGCCACAAGGCCCATGCAGAGTATGAGGAGCGTCTGGGACTGAATGAACCGGTCCCCTGTCATTGTCGCCGAGATAGCCAGCCCGAGAAGTATGGTCACTATGTTCGCCAGCTCGTTCTGGGCTCCTTTCGCGAGGCGGTCCACAACACCGCTTTCACGAAGAAGGTTTCCGAACATGAGAAAGCCTATGAGGGAGGCGGAGGGCGGAGCAAACATTCCCGCCACGAGAGTTACCCCTATGGGGAAAAGGATCTTCAGTTTTCTGGAAACAGGCTTCTCATGGTAGGGCATGGGAATTCTCCGCTCTTCCTGTGTTGTAAGAAGTTTGATAACTGGAGGCTGGATCACGGGAACAAGGGCCATGTACGAGTAGGCCGCCACTGAAATGGGCCCGAGAAGATGGGGTGCGAACTTCGCTGAGACGTAGATCGACGTGGGCCCGTCAGCTGCACCGATGATGCCTATCGAGGCCGCTTCCTTCAGGTCAAATCCGAAGAACAGGGCAAGTCCCATGGTGAGAAAGATCCCTGCCTGGGCAGTAATGCCGAAGACAAAAGTCACGGGGTTCTGAAAAAGAGGGGTAAAGTCGATCATTGCTCCGATGGCGATGAAAATGAGCAGGGGAAACATTTCGTTTGCTATCCCGGCATCGAACAGTATACTCAGAGCCCCATGCTGGATATGTTCGCCTGCCACATGGGTCAAAGCCGAAGTAAACGGAATATTCACAAGAAGCGTCCCGAATCCCATGGGAAGAAGGAGGGATGGTTCGTATTCCTTTGCAATAGCAAGATAAAGGAGGACGGCACCCACTCCCATCATGACCGCCTGCCTGCCTGAAAGCGCCAGAAATCCTTCGAAAAGCTGCTCCATTAATGCTCTCTCCTTTATGAACGCACATGATGTGCAGGAATATAAAAAGACCCCCGGCGCAGGGAAATTTCTGCGCTGAAGGTCTCGCTCTATCGGCAAAAGCCAACGATAAAAGCCGGGCTTGAGGCCGTGATGGTGACTTTCATCCCGCAAGCTGCTCCCCTGCGGAATGTATTGTACCCTGAGAGAAGGGCTTGTCAATGGTTTGCCGTCTCTCTTTCGGGTGCAGCTCTATTTCGTTCCGGGTGCCTTTCAGCCGGACACTTCCTATCCATTGCATAAAATAACGGCGACGAAATTCCACCCACCGCGATATAATAAATGACAATAAATTCCGTCAGAGAGGTTTTAGAAGATGAAAAAAATAGCAGCCGCGGCACTTGCATCCATTCTGGGTTCTCTTGCCTTCTTTATTGTTACGGCAACAACCAAGGAAGAAGAGACTTTTCTGGACATCACTCCCCCGCCGGCAGCCACAGGGGAAGCGTCCGAAAAAAATCCTGCCGTCTCGTTATTTTCAATACCGTTGACTATTACCGCCGAAGAGACCTCCCGCCTTCTCGAGGAAGCTCTCGTGAATCCTCTGTACAATGTGAAGGGGCAAAAGCTGGATGACAGCTACGGCGAATCCGATGCCGACGTGCTCGTCGAAAAAACCGGGCCTGTTGCCGTAGTTCTGGAAAACAACGCCGCACAGTTTTCGCTTCCCTTCCGTTTTGAAAGCCTGATCCGGTGGAAGGGCAATATTTTCGGAATTTCCTCGAGCACGAAACAGGAGATCTTCGGCGGCGGCACACTCAGGCTGAAGGTGAGGCCCAGGATCGATCCGGACTGGAAGCTGAGGCTCGACGGAGAACTCGGCGTGGAGTGGAAAAAAAGCCCGGCCATAACCATACTCGGACAGAAAATCGGAATTGCGGGCTTTCTCTCGTCCATCCTCGAAGAACGTTCAGGAGATCTTCTTCTGCGTGCAGAAGAAGAAATAAACCGCTCCATACGCCTGAAAGAGCATGCGGCAAACCACTGGAATGAGATGCAAACACCCCTCGCTCTCTCCGACTCTCCGAAAGTCATGCTTTCCATCAAACCGGTGTCCGTTTCCATGCCCCCGTTCAGTGCGGCAGGAGGAGTGCTGTCGACCCACCTGACACTGAAATGCATCCTCAGGGTTTCCTCTGATTTCGCAGGAGCGGAAAAGCAGAAGTCCAGCGCCCTTCCTCCGCTCACTGTTCTTCCGTCTGACCTCGACCCGGGTTTCCTCGTCAACCTGGAGACATTTTTTCCCTACAGTGCGCTTGGAGAATATGCATCGGCCCAGGAACTGCCCACAGTTGACCTGCCTGCAGGAGGAGAGGTTACCGTTGAGAAGCTTTCTTTCTTCGGGAGCGGAGGACGCCTCGTGGCAGCTGCCGCTATACGGGGAAAGGCACCCATGGGAGGAACCCTGAAAGGGGAGGCTTTTCTCTCCGGGAAACCAGTATTTTCAAGCGATGACCAGGTGCTCCGCATCGAAGAATTCGACTTCGATGAAAACTCCACAAAAGGCCTTTCAAAGGCCGCTTCATGGATCATCAGGCCCATGATCGTCAAGGCCATCAGCAGCAGGCTTGTATTTCCGGTCGGTGAACTCAAGGAAAAGGCTCTTCTGTCAATTGCCGATGCCCTGGGAAATAAAAGGCTTTCCGATGAAATGGTCCTCGACGGCTCTGCCGGTTCTCTCTCCCTCGAACATTTCTCCGTCGGCGGTGACGGTATCCATTTATCCTTTTCGCTTGGAGGAAAAGCTGCCCTGAGATACGAAAGAAAGAAGTGAACGGGGAGTTTGCTGCTGGATTGAAAAATACGTTTTTTGTGTTACAATTTATTATGAATAGAAAGTTAATGAAAGAATATCTGCACTGTTGATTCCCCCTTTGGGGTACGCTCTTGAAAGGGAGGTGTTTGCGATGGGCGGAATCAGGCAGAAAATTGATTCTATTGCTGTTAAAACACTCATTTCGTACCTCGATTCAGACCCGGAAAACAATATTCCCCGTATTCTCCAGTGGCTCCGGCATTTTGATAAAGACTCTCCCTACAACTCTATGTATGAACAGATCTCGAAATATCTTGAAGATCCCTCCAATAACTGGAACATTTTCATGAAAACAATCTATTCCAATTCAAGGATCGAGCCCCGGGTCCGGAAGAGACTTTTCGGGAATTTCGCGGTCAATGCGGGATTTCTCGGAAAAAGGCAAAGGTCTGCAGTTTCTGAAGCAGAGGGATGCAACGTTCCATGGGCTATTCTGCTGGATCCCACTTCCGCATGCAATCTGAGGTGCATCGGCTGCTGGGCTGCACAGTACGGGCAGCAGTTTTCACTTGATTACAATCTTCTCGACCGGATCGTCCGACAGGGAAAGGAGATGGGAACGTTTGTCTATCTCTTTACAGGCGGAGAGCCGCTGCTCAGGAAGGATGACATAATAAAACTCTGTTCCTCTCATGGAGACTGTATTTTTTCCGCATTCACCAACGGAACACTCCTGGACGAGCCGTTCGCCGACAAAATACTCGAAGTCGGCAACTTCGTTCCGGCGATCAGCATTGAGGGATTCGAGGAAGAAACCGACATGCGCAGGGGAAAGGGTACGTACCGGGCGGTGCTCCGGGCCATGGATATACTCCGGGAAAGAAGGCTGCCCTTCGGATTTTCCTCATGCTATCACAGGAAAAATACTTCGGTCATAGGCAGCGAACAATTTTTTGACGAAATGATGGACAGGGGCTGCCTTTTCGGATGGCTCTTCACGTATATGCCCGTCGGCAGGGACGCAGTGCCGGAGCTCATGGCCACTGCTGAACAAAGAGAATTCATGTACCGCAGGGTCAGGGAATTCAGAAGGACAAAACCGATTTTCACCCTTGATTTCTGGAACGACGGAGACTACGTCGAGGGATGTATCGCGGGAGGGCGCTGCTATCTCCATATAAACGCCGCGGGCGACGTTGAGCCGTGCGCATTCATCCACTATGCCGACTCCAACATAAAGGAAAAATCACTCCTTGAAGCCCTGAAGTCCCCTCTTTTCATGGAGTACCGGAAAAAACAGCCATTCAGCCGTAACTATTTCCGTCCATGTCCCCTCCTCGACAATCCGGGTTGCCTCTCGTACATTGTCCATGCTTCGGGAGCATCTTCCACCGAGTTTTCCGCTCCTGAAGACGTTGACACTCTGACCTCAAAATGCACCCGGGCTGCAATGGCCTGGGAACCTGTAGCCCGGAGACTTGCGGAGGAAAAACTTCAAGGGATACCCGAAACAGCGGAAACAGCTGCAGGAAAAGAGAAGAACCTGTAAATCGGTCACCTCATGTATGGGCTGCACTCACCGAAGGGGGCTTCCGGGCGGAGTCCCCTTTCTCGTCCGGATATATCTTTTCTCTCCGGGACAACGGTGAACTGACGTATTCCTTAACCTCAAAGAACACGACTGTTCATCCTCCAAAAATCCATCGCTTTAGTTCTTCGACCGAGCTTTCACCTATGACCTTTATACCGTTTCTCCTGAGAAGCCCGGCCGCGATCCCTTCGCCGGGGACCATCTTCCCGGAAAAGCTTCCATCGTAGACCATTCCCGCCCCGCATGAGGGACTTCTTTCCTTAAGCAGTGCCCCCATGCATCCGTACAGCAGCGCAATGTTCACGGCCTGGAGGGCCCCCCGTTCAAAGTTTTCCGTTACATCAATTCCCCGGATCGTCTTCACCCTGCCGCCAATAATTTCAGCCGGATCCCTCGGAGTCGGAAGTCCGCCCATTATTTCCGGACATACGGGAACAAAAAAGCAGGAATCTATGAATGAAAGGATCTCCCTGTTCTGAGCGCCGTTCCCATCGTACCTGCAGGCAATTCCCAAAAGACACGCACTTACCAGGATTTTCAGGACATCTCACTGCCTTTCTTTTTGTTTGCCGACAAAATTATACAACCTTGTCAAAAGGATCTATTGAAAAAAGGTTTCCTGAAGCAAAAAAAGGCCCCGGGAAAATCCGGGGCCTTTCTGCCGATCATTCGTTACAGAATATTGGTGCTTATTTCAGGATGCCGGCTTCCTTGAAGTACTTGAGTGCGCCGGGGTGATAGGGTATCAGCATCTTGTCGGGCTCGGCCACGAGGTCGGGACCGAAGCCGCGGACTGCGGCCGCCACGCTGCGCACGCCCTCAAGGTTCTCATAGAGGGACTTGGTCATCTGGAAGACGAGATCCTCGGGGATATCCTCCCTGGTGATGATAAGGTCGGCAGGGTCTCCGCAGGTCTCTACGTCATAGTCCTGGTTCGGGTAGGTCCCGGCCTTAAGAACTCTCTTGTCAATGAGGGGGTTGATCTTCTTCAGGGCCTGGTATCCATCTTCCTCGATGGGAAGAATGACGACCTTGTTGGTGACCATAAGCTCGCTGATGGCTGAGGCGCCGGGGGTGAAACCGAGGATGGCTCCCTGGATGAGACCGTCTGACATCATATCGACGGCCTGGCTGGCTTCCACGTATTCCGGGGTAATGTCCTTGTAGGTGAGGCCGTACGCAGCAAGGATCTCCCGTGCGTCAAGCTCTCCGCCGCTGCCTACGGGTCCCACTGCGACCCTTTTGCCTTTGAAATCGCTGATGGACTTGATCCCCTCGTCCTTCAGGGCTACCACGGTCTTGGCATCGAACATGACGCCGCCCGTAAGAGCACGAAGCCATGTATGAGGCTTGCCCTCGTACTTCTCGATGCCGTTGAATGCCCTGTAGGCCTCATTGGCCCTGCAGACAGCCACTTCAATGTCCTTCGTGCGGATCATGTCGATATTCTGAACGGCGCCGGCAGTAGCGATTGCAACAGCTTTCATATCCTTGATATTGGCGTTCCATATCTTCGCCATAGCCATGCCTACCGGGTAGTTCATTCCTCCAACCCCCGCGGTTCCCATGGTGATATGGGTCACGGCAAACGCAGCGCTGCTGAAAAGGAACAGAGAGAGCATTACAGCTGCAAGAACTATGTTTCTTCTTCCCTTAATCATGTTTCATCCTCCTTCTGGGCTCAGCCCGACTTTGTGGGAATATCCCACGATATTTCGATTACCGACTGCAAAAAAGCATGTTTATTGTACGGTTTTTTCTTCCGTTTGCCTTCCGTATTTTTTCCGAATATACAGCGTTCCTGCGATGGCAATCGCAGCAAGCCCGAAACCGATCAAATCGGAATTGATTCCAGGTGCTATAAGCGAAAGGGCGGAAGCGAAAAACAGCAGCCTTATCAGGAAGGGAAGGTTTACGAAAAGGAAACCTTCAACTGCAACTGACAGCAGCGCCGCACCCATGAGACCTGAAACTGCAGCCCACGCGATGACCAGGGAACTGTCCGCCTGGAGAAGTATTGCCGGCGCATAGATGAAGAAAAATGGAACGATGAATCCGGCGAGAGCCAGCTTGAACGCTGCCCAGCCCACCTCGTTGGTTCCGGCCCCTGACATGCCGGCTGCTACGTAGGATGCAAGAGCGACAGGCGGTGTCACCGTGGAAAGGCAGGCGAAATAGAATACGAAGAAGTGGGCCTGAAGCCCCGGCACTTTCATCTCGTGAAGTATGGGGACCGCTATTGTTGCCGCGATGATGTAGCATGCACTCGTCGGCAGTCCCATGCCCAGCACTATGGAGACCACCATGCACAGGACAAGCGTGACGAAAAGACTCCCATGGGAGAGGGCCACGATATTGTCAGCCAGGATGATGCCGATTCCCGTCATTGAAAGCACTGCCACTACGAAACCTGCATTTGCCATGGCAACGCTCAGACTGAGACAGGACCGGGCAGAGGAAACTGCCAGAGGAATGAGCTTGTCAACGCCCATTCTCGTCTCCTTCCTGAGGAAGGACAGGAGCCATGTGACAAGTATGGAATAAAAAGCTGCGTACAGGGGGGTAAAATGCTGCATGAGCAGCACAACGAGAATTATGATGGGCAGAAACATGTGCCCGTACCGAAGTATGGTTTTTTTCACGTCAGGAAGATCTTCTTTTTCGAGACCTTTAAGGCCGATCTTCCTTGCCCGGAGGTCGACCTGGAAGAAAACCGCTGCGAAATAGAGCACGGCCGGAATAACTGCGGCCGCAGCGATTGAAATGTAGGGGATCCCCAGGAATTCAGCCATGATGAAGGCGCCGGTTCCCATGATGGGCGGCATGATCTGCCCGCCGGTAGAAGCCGCGGCCTCGATGGCACCTGCGAAATACGGCTTGTATCCTATTTTCTTCATGAGAGGAATGGTGAAGGCTCCCGAGGTCGCCACGTTGGTGGCCGCACTGCCGCTGATCATTCCCACAAGCGCGCTTCCGATAACCGCAACCTTGGCCGGGCCTCCAACGAGTCGGCCTCCGAGGGCGAGAGAGACATCATTGAAGAGCGTGCCGAGACCGCTTTTCTCAAGGAAGGACGAAAAAACGATGAAGAGCACGAGATATGTAGCCGCGATGCCGATGGGGAGCCCATATATGCCTTCAGTGGTGAGATACATCTGGTAGATGATCCTCTGTATCGTATAGCCCCTGTGGGAAAGCACCCCGGGAATATGTCTGCCCAAAAAGGCATAAAGAAGGAAAACAATGGCAAGGATGAGCAAACCTTTTCCTGCTACACGCCTGCAGGCCTCAAGCACCAGCAGGATGGCAACAGCTCCGAAATAGTAATCACGTGGAAGTGCCACACCGCCCCTCAGTGCGAAGGCATCCACGTTGATCACGGTGTACCCGCACACGGCTATCGAAGCGACGATCAGCACCAGGTCCATGAAACTGGGCCTGGTCTGGACAGACCTGCCTGAAGCCGGGTAATACATCCAGACAAGAGCGAGAATGAACCCCAGGTGTATCGCTCTGTGTTTGAACATGGGAGGCATTCCGAACCTCGACGTTACAAGGTGATAGAGGATAAACACGCAGGACAAGACTATAATCGAGGTAGTCCAGAAAGGACTCAGTTCAGTGCGATATCGGCATTCTTTCGTGGCTTTTCTCAGGACAGCATCGCCCTGGGTAGCCGGCTCGCACTGTGTGACGCCAAATTCCTTTGCCATGTAATTCCCTCCGTAAAGGTACTTTGAAATGTTGATGCCACTTCCCATTTATCTTATGCATAATATATTCTATACGCACCGAGAAAGAAAAGCAAAATGTATAATGTATTCATTCCTTCAATTCTCTCAGTCGCACAAAAATAAGAGGCACCTGAATTTTTCCGGGTGCCTCTTTTCTGCACTGTAAAGCGAAATTGTATTATAGAGTCTTTTTCTTCATGGACTGTTTCTGGAGGAACCACATGACTGCCATTATGGCAATTCCGATGGAGTCCGTCAGCAGCCCCGGGAAAATAAGCGTTATGGCCGCTCCAAGGAACACGACCCGCTCGATAAAATTGAGCGTTCTCATCCAATACCCCGATCCGGCGAGAGCGAGGGCAAAAGCTCCTATCAGGGAGGTCACGACCATAAGGAGGATCTCCGGAAGCGTCGTGTCGATGAGGAGAAGTCCGGGGTTGTATACAAAAATGTACGGGATCATGAACCCTGCCAATGCGAGTTTCAAGCCGTTGAACCCTGTTTTCACAGGGTCGCCTCCCGCAATGCCCGCTCCGGCATACGCAGCCAGGGCGACGGGGGGGGTCAGGTCGGCGACGATCCCGAAGTAGAAGATGAAGAGGTGTGCCGCCATAATGGGCACGCCGAACTTCATTATTGCAGGAGCAGCCATGGACGCGAGGACAATGTATTTCGCCGTGGTTGGAAGTCCCATGCCGAGTATGATGGAGGCGATCATGGTGAGCACAAGGGTGAAGAAGAAGCTCCCCCCGGAAAGCACAACGATTCCATTGGCTATTTTCAGCCCCACACCGGTAAGCGTCACCACTCCGATGATGATCCCTGCGCAGGCACAAGCCGCCGACACGCCTATAGCGGACCGTGCACCGTTTTCCAGCGCCTCGAATATATCCTTGAAGTTGAGCCTGGTATTTTTCCGCATCATGGCGATGACAACAGTCACAATAATGCAGACAAGCGCAGCCCTCAGGGGCGTGTACCCCTTGACGAGAAGATAGACGATGACGAAAAGGGGAAGGAGAAGGTGCCAGCCATCAGCGAAGACCTTTTTGATGTCGGGAAGCCTGTCCTTGGGGATCCCCTGGAGCCCGAGCCTCTTGGCCTCAAAATGCACCATGAGTCCCACGGCGAGATAATACAGGATCGCAGGAAGGGCCGCCGCTATGGCTATTTCGATATAGGCTATTCCGATAAACTGGGACATAACAAAGGCAGCGGCTCCCATGATCGGGGGCATAAGCTGTCCTCCTGTTGATGCAGCCGCTTCCACTGCTCCCGCAAACTCTGCTTTGTATCCGATGCTCTTCATGAGCGGTATGGTGAAGGTACCCGTTGTTACCACGTTCGCCACGGAACTTCCCGATATGGTGCCGAAGAGACCGCTCGCCAGAACAGCAACCTTTGCAGGGCCGCCGATCTTGTGTCCTGTAGCCGCAAGAGCAAGGTCGATGAAGAATTTTCCCAGGCCGGTCTTATGAAGAAAAGCCCCGAAAAGGATAAACAGGTACACGAATGTCGAGGCCACACCCAGGGGCATCCCGAGGATCCCTTCCGTTGTCACATACATGTGAGTGATGATCCGTGTGTATGCAAAGCCCCTGTGAGCGAACATCCCCGGGAAATAGGGACCGAAATAGGCATACGCAAGAAAAACGATTGCCACTATGGTTATGGGAATACCCACAACACGCCTGGACGCCTCAAGTACAAGCAGAATACAGATGGCGCCGAAAATAATGTCTCCCTTTGTGGGAAGCCCGGCGCGCATCATCAAATCGGTGTATTCAATGACAACGTATGCTCCTACAGCAAGCCCAAGCACTGCAAGGAGGACATCCGTCACCTTCATCCCCGATTTTCTACAGCTGATCCTTGCAGGATAAAGCAGGTACACAAGGACAAGGACGAACCCCAGGTGTATGGAACGCTGGATCTGGGCCTCGAATACACCGAATGCGGCAGTGTACAGCTGGAACAGCGAGAAAAGAATGCAGACAGCTTTTACCAGGGTGTTCCACGAAGGGCTGAGCGTCCGCGTCGTCGATTCCCTGTCATACTTCTCCAGGATCTTTTCGACATCAATAGTCTCCGATGCCCTTTCCGCCGCTAACGAATCAAGGATCCCATCCTGCGGTTTCGAATCATTGTTTTCGACCATGACCGTTCCTCCTCAGAAAATCAATAAAAAAACGCAAAAAGAAAAGGGTGTTTCTCTCCGGAAAACCGGAGAGGTTTTCCCGGTTTTTCAAATTGAGTAAAAGGAATTTCCCGTCCGCGGAAAAGAAGATTATAATCCGCGAAACGACCGACCCGAAAGACAACATCCGAAAGATACTTTTTTATTCCATAGATTCGGAATTTCCCGCCTCCACTCTCGAAAACAGCTGATCCTTCCAGAAGGAAGGGCAGCCCCGCCCCGAAATCCGTATAGACTGTCTCTCTCAGCTCGAGGCCCTCCCTGAAGTCAACACGGAAAACTTCGATAACGGGCGTTTTCTGAACGGAATGTATATATCTGACCGCAAACTCTTCAGTCCCCTGAAGAGGGTACGAGGCTCGCACCGAGCCGTCCGCGCTTCGGATCATGAGAAAATGGACAGGAGAAAAGGAGAAAAAAACGGCAGCGAGGATGAGAGTTGTTTTAAAGAGGTTATTTGGGCTCATGTTCCACTCCCTCCTCCGGAAAATCACGAAGGGAGGCCTTCCGGAACGGAGGCCTCCCAAAAAAACATTTCAGCCTATTTCATAAGCCCTGCTTCTTTGAAGAATTTTTCCGCGCCCGGATGGAAGGGAATGGAAATACCGTCAAGGGCCCTGCTCAGAAGGACGCTCTTTCCCTTGTGATGGGCGTTTCCGACAGCCTCGAGGTTCTGGAAAAGGGCCTTGGTCATGGTATAGACGACGTCCTCGGGGAGTTCCTTCCGCACGGCAAGAATTGCCTGGACTGCTACTGTCTCCACGGGCTGGTCCTGTCCGCGGTACGTATTCCCTGGGATGACTTCCTTCGCCAGGAAGGGATATTTCGCAATGAGCTTATCTCTCATCTCGCCTTCTATCGGGACGAAAACGATGTCCTGAAGGGTGCTGATATCCTGGATCGAAGGATTGGGAGCGCCGGTGGTGTACGAGAAGGCGTCCACGAGGCGATCCTTGAAGTGATCGGTGGTTTCTGCGTAGGAAATGAAATGGGCCTTGAAATCATCATAGGTGAGACCGTATACGTCAAGTATCTGGCGTACATTGGCTTCGTTTCCGCTTCCCGGGGCACCCACGGAGATGTTCTTTCCCTTGAAGTCTGCGATGGTCTTGATTCCGCTCTCCTTGGAGGCGATGACCTGGATGTGCTCCGGGTAGAGCCTTGCAATGGCAGTGATGTTTTCGATCTTCCTACCCTTGAAGAATTCTGTCCCGTTGTAGGCATAGTCGGACATGTCGTTCTGGACGATAATGAGGTCCACATCACCGGCGGCAAGGAGATTGATGTTCTCTATGGAGGCACCGGTGGACTGGGCGGTAATGTTTACCACACCGCCTGAATTATCGCTGATAATCTGGGAAAGCGCACCGCCGAGGGGATAGTAGGTTCCTGCCGTTCCACCGGTCCCCATGGTCAGCTGCATGGGAGCGGCAAGAGCTGCGCCGGCTGTAAAAAGGACCGCTATAGAAAGAAACGCCAGTATCTTTGCAAACTTTTTCATGAAATACCCTCCTTCATATATTGTTTTCCGCTGCATATACATCGTAATTTGTTTTAGTGATTCCGTCAACCGGATATATCAGACACGACACACGGCACGTAAAGAAAAAAGCCCGGGAGTTCCCGGGCTTTTTTCTTCGTTGTTGAATTTTTCAGGCCGTTTCGCGCGCTATGAACAAGGCCAGCTTGTCGGGGTCTATGTTGCCGCCGGAGAGGAAGAAACAGATCTTCTCCCCGGGATTGACTTTGAAGCTTCCTTCGAGAGCCGCTGCGACACCCACGGCTGCAGAAGGC